>Ga0114933_10000056_pt1 | contig 135004 bp, 142 predicted proteins | sample 4SBtaG_FD_89691 | JGI IMG/M metagenome (GOLD analysis project Ga0114933, IMG submission 89691) | Deep subsurface microbial communities from Kolumbo volcano to uncover new lineages of life (NeLLi) - 4SBTROV12_W25 metaG | ecosystem: Environmental > Aquatic > Marine > Volcanic | place: Kolumbo...
CCCTGACGTTGGCCCAGGTTAATCCTGTTCCATCAGCTGCAGTGGCCAAGCCAATACGTATCTTCATCGAAGCATCCCCGGTCAAAGAGTATGGAGAAGCAATTAATTGAGATTGGCGAACTTCTATATCAACGGATGTTGCTCCCGAACCAGAAGTAAAAGAGCTGGAAGGAAACAAAGTTGCATCTTTATAATATTTGTCAGTTAATGCTGAAGCTGCCCCTGCATTGGTGCTGTAAAAGACGTAATAAGTTGTAGATGCACTGATAGCAAACGTGGCTCTAACGCCACCCTGATTGCTGGAATAGGCAGCATCTGAGGCATTATAAAAACTATTAATGCTACTCGTACCACCGGAAGCTTGCTGAACCGTCAGTAATGAATCAGCACCAAAGACGCACGTAACTAAACTCAGTAGAATAACTATTCTTTTCATAATTCCTTTTAAAAGAAAACTATTTAAAGATTAACGCCAATTGAAACAGTACCGTCCATCCAGGAAACCGTCCCGAGATTATTTTTCGCAGAATCTTTAACCCCGAATGCAGTAGTGGACCTTAGTCCAACACGCAGATCCAATGCATTACCAATTGTCATTCCATAGGAATTTTCCGCAATGAACCCAAATCCTTTTCCGACCACACCGCCGCCGAGACGCACTTGCCCCGGCCCCGCAGGGAATGAGATAATACCTGTAATATGCACACCTGAGAAGGTGCCGCCGATGGGTTTATAATTTTTGAATTTGAAGGTACCAACTTCTGCCCCCAGTCGAAAACGGAACGGACCCATCTGAAGCAGCATAGGAAATTCAAAGGCGGCGCGAAAATCAACGCCGGAGTTATATGTCTGCAGGGGATGGCTCACAAAACTTGGGGAAGAGCCGATTAAATTTAAAGTATATCCCAACCGCTGGGCCACTTCCTGAATATTTTCTTCGGGTTCTGCGAAATCTTCGGCAAAATCTTCACCCCCATCATCCTCGGTAAATTCATCATCTTCACCGAACTCATCATCAAATCCCTCGTCTTCAAATTCAAAACCCTCTAAGTCATCATCACCAAGTTCTTCATCTTCAGAAAAATCAAATTCTTCGTCTAATCCTTCATCTACTTCTTCGTCACCCCAAAAGATTTCTTCAACAGCATCATCTCCCTCATCCTGAGCTGACAGGATGGAAAAGGGGGTCAATACCAGGAGCAATCCTAGAATGAACGAAATAGGGAGGATTTTTTGAGATCCGTGCTTCATATCCAAATCCGTTATTAATGGTTAACCCCAAAGGGGCGTACTTAGGCGATTGTACTCTTACCTCGAATACGTACGTTGTCCGCCAAGAATTTAAAGTTTTGTCGTCCAATGGAGCAATAATATATATGTATTTGATTTTTTAACATGTGATATACCTCAAATCCAAAAAATATTTATTTCTTAGATCGATTATTCTGGTCGTTTCTTGTCGTGAAACGAAGATGGGCGGTCTGTAGATGACTCATTACAAAAGTATTAAGATAGATAAAAATGAAATAATATATGGTGATGGAACTCGCTGAATGGAATCAGATATTAGCAGATTTTGGTAGCCCGTAGGGGAATCGAACCCCTGTTACGGGAATGAGAATCCCGTGTCCTAACCACTAGACGAACGAGCCATAATTACGGGAGAATATAAATAATAAAAAAGCCTCTGACAAAAGAGGCTTTGAAACTCAGTAGGACCCTTTTTCAATATATTATGAAGGACAAGTTCCACCTTATATCAAAGAGAAGTGATACGCTTGCTCGTCTTAGCAAAGTAATACGCTTACGCATCGCAACACAGCGATGTAATAAGCTTGCTCATCGTAGCGTAGCGAAAATGAGTACACCCGGTAGGATTCGAACCCACAACCTCTCGGTCCGTAGCCGAACGCTCTATCCAGTTGAGCTACGGGTGCATAATATTAATAGTGTCATATAAATAGAATGAAAAGCAATTTATCCACCCTAGTCAGCACTTGGCTGATGAAGGTTGGCGTATGCGTATTAATTGTTGTCGCTGGGGTGCAGGGAGTCGAACCCCGACCACCAGAACCAGAACCTGGTGTCCTACCATTAGACGACACCCCAATTAATGCTATTAAAAAGCGGCCGGAATTTAATCAGCCAAATTTATCGCCCCAAATAAAATTAACGGAAATTTTAATCAAATTTGGGATTGTAAACCTGAAGAACTTCCCGGTGGTTATTATCCAGTATCCAACGCAATTTTTAATACTTCAATTGTCTGCGAAATGTCAGAAAGGATTGTCCACTTAGAGCGCGTGGACTGAGTAAGTAGTTAGGAGGCCAGTTGAATTGCTGCCTTAATTTCTGTTTCCAATTTTTTCCCGTCGCCCGGCGCATACCCTTCGTGACGCCAAAGGATTGAACCATCCTTCCCTATAAGAATATTGGTCGGTAACAATTTAACATTCAATTTTTTTGCCACTTGATACTTCGGATCCAGAATCACTTGGAAGGAAAACTTATTGGCGCGAATATAACTTTGAATGAGGGGTAAACTTTTCTTGCTGTCGTTGCTCACAGCAAGCACGGAAAACCCTTTATCCTTATATTTTTTATCAAACGCCTCCAAGTAAATCATTTCCTTTTTACAAGGGGCACACCAAGTAGCCCAAAAATTGAGCAATACAGGCCCATTATTGAGATATTCCCCGAGCATGACATTTTTACCATTCAATTTTTTAAGTTTTATATTCGGCACTTTATTCTGCCCCAGCAGAATGGGCACAGCCAACGCCATGGCGCATATCAATATTCGATTCTTCATAATTTTATTTTTGTTTTAAGGTTAGAGCAATTTGCTCAAAAAACCGTGCAGTTCATTTTCAGGAATGAATTTCAAACTCACACGGCTGATGTTATTAGCAGTATTCACATCCATGTTGAACTTATACGTTACAGGTATATCAACTGTTTCAAGGGCCACTTGCATGGACCATCCCCCAACGGTGAAATCGATTAAAGGAGAAAAGAAATGGAATGGTTTAAACAAGATGCGTCTGCTGGCTAATCCATGAACACTTTGATCCGGTGAATCCACCAAGATAACAAGGGGATTCCCATTATTATCCTGCAATTGAATGACCGGTACAGTTCGGTATTGACCAAATTGAATTTTTTCTGATATATCCTTGGGAAAATTATACTTATCTCGATTGAAGTAAAATACAGTAAGATTACCATCCTCCTTCAATCCTGAGTATGGTAAGGAGGTGAGCATATCTTTTATGATATTTGCTTTTAGAGCGTAATTCACAGACATGACAATTTGAAATTCTTTCCGATTTTCCGGATCATAATTGAATTGAGGACGCTGCAAATTGACTTGATATGGATTATTCATCAGATTGCCCAAAACCTCAACCATCATATTTGTATTGAAATTATTTTCAGGGCGGGAATCTTTAAAATTGTCTTTTGATATATCGAGAACCCACTCACCATCTTCCTCCCGCAATCCTTTGGGATCAATCTCACTGCGAGCGCCGATATTCAGATCCATTTTCTTTTCCAATTCTCCAATTGCTATATCAATTGATGAACTAACATCTATGGCTTTTTCGGCATAAGTAGGCAGTGTGCGTATTCGCTTGCCTTCCGTCAAAACCGGGTAAGGTCCTTTTTCAGGTTTTGGAAGAAACGGTGTCAACATTGTATTTATATTTTCTGTTAAAGATTGGTTTATACCGGTGATGTCGTTGTAATCACCTTTTAATTTCCGACGATCAATTTCATCCCAAGTGGCGATATCAATTAGTTGAACTGCAACTGAAATTTTATTCAGCGCTCTTTCAAATTTCCCCAGGATAAGAAAGTTTTTTGTGCCGGGACGTTGTTGGAGCAGTAAAGACCGATTTGTCATCACTTCTTCTAAACCACTTTTGTCTTTGAGATAAATCCGATCGTGTTGACTTAATTCTGAATTGATCATTTCAGCAAAAGCATTAGAAAGCCATCCTATACCTGCATCATTTTTAGTATTATCAAATGGAATCACATAAACGTGAAGGGATGGCGGGGCTGCACTGATAAGTCCTGCCAGCAATAATATTGAAAAGATTGATTTTGATCTAGTCCACATAAGCATTCAAGTTAGGTGGATTTGAGTGCTTTTCTCAATGCTAATTTTTCTTTCCTGATTGCATTTGTTTTTCAATTTTTGCCCAGGAATCCCGTAAAGGTACTGTTCGATTAAAAACGGGAGTTTGTGCTGAATCTGGATCTTTACAAAAATATCCCAGCCTTTCAAACTGTATCCGTTCACCAATTTCAGAGTTGGCCAGTTCAGGTTCTAATTTACAATTATACAGGATTGTTAATGAGTTAGGATTCAACACATCAGTGAAGGATTCCATCGATCTAGGTGACGGAACTTTAAACAATCGATCATACTGCCTGACCTCTGCATCAATCGCATGGTTTGCAGAAACCCAATGTAGAGTCGCCTTCACTTTCCGTCCATCAGGCGCATTGCCCCCCTTTGTTTCAGGATCATAAGTACAATGCAATTCAACAATATTCCCATCTTGGTCTTTCACCACATCATTGCATTTAATAAAGTAGGCATAGCGCAATCTCACTTCCCGCCCTGGCCCAAGTCGGAAAAACTTTTTCGGAGGATCTTCCATAAAATCATCACGCTCGATAAATATTTCGCGGCTGAATGGAACGTTTCGTTTACCGGCTGATTCATCCTCATGATTATTGATCGCTTCCAACAATTCATCCTCACCTTCGGGATAATTAGTGATCAATACTTTCAAAGGATTTAACACAGCCATTCGTCTTTCGCAGCGTTTATTTAGATCTTCGCGAAGTGTAGATTCCAGTTTAGTCATTTCCATCACATTGTTGCGCTTGGCCACGCCAATTTCGTCCATAAATTTTCGAATGGCTTCTGGGGTGTATCCACGCCGGCGTAATCCGGAAATGGTGGGCATACGCGGATCGTCCCATCCCGATACATGAGTTTCATCGACTAATCGCTTCAGCATTCGCTTAGACATGATCGTATAACTCATATTCAAACGAGCAAATTCAATTTGTTGAGGATGATACGCATCCAACTCATCTAAAAACCAGTCGTAGATCGGGCGGTGATCTTCAAACTCCAATGAACATAAGGAATGGGTAATTCTCTCGATCGAATCTTCCAACCCGTGGGCCCAATCGTACATGGGATAAATACACCATTCATCCTTGGTACGGTGATGGTGGGCATGAAGAATACGATAAATAACAGGATCACGCATGTTCATATTGGGGTGCGCCATGTCAATTTTTGCCCGAAGTGTTCGACTGCCATCGGAAAATTCACCATTTTTCATTCGGGTGAATAAATCGATATTTTCTTCTATTGAACGATTCCGATTGGGGCTTTCCTGCCCGGGTTCATTTAACGAGCCTCGGGTAGTTCTGATTTCTTCAACTGTGAGATCACAGACGTACGCGTTTCCTTTTTGGACCAACTCAACTGCATAATCATACATTTGCTGGAAATAATCCGAAGCGAAGTACAGACGGTCTTTCCAATCATACCCAAGCCACCTAACATCCTCTTGAATGGAACGAACAAATTCATCTTCTTCCGCAATGGGATTGGTATCATCAAACCGGAGATTACATTTTCCTTCAAACTCGTCTGCGATACCAAAATTCAGGCAAATTGCTTTGGCATGGCCGATATGAAGATACCCGTTGGGTTCTGGCGGAAAGCGGGTGTGGACCCGATTTTCAAATTTACCGGAAACGTTATCTTCATCAATAACATGCTGAATAAAATGTCGTGGTTTATTTTGTTCTTCCATTTAAATCGGTAATTTTCTTAATGCAGTTTCAATTCTTCTGATACAAGTGTCCCGTCCCAACAATTCTAAAATATCAAATATTGATGGACCATTCAATGTTCCGCACACGGCCATTCGGATTGGCATAATAATTTTCCCCAAGCCCAGTTCATTGGATTCAGCAAATACCCTGAATTCTTTTTCAACATCTTCTTTTCGCCAATGGGGAGTTTCAATCAATTGGCCTAGAAATTGGGTTATCGTTTGGTTTACGGATTCGTCTTTCCACCCTTTTTTAAAACCTCTCTCATCATAAGATTCCGGATCATTAAAAAAGTATGCGGATTGCTGAACAAATTCATTGAGCGATTTGGCACGTACTTTTAATAGTTCAATTATGGATATTAAAAATGAAATTTCATTCCCTTTCCCCCAATCAGGATGGATTTGCCTAATTGATTCCAATAAAAAGTCGGTAGGAGTATTCATAACGTGCTGACCACTTAGCCAATGAAGTTTTTTCTCATCCCACACTGCCCCTTTTTTCTGAACTTGAGACAGGTCAAAATTTTCTACAAGTTTTTCTAATGAAAATATTTCATCTTCTGTTCCGGGGTTCCAGCCTAATAGTGCTAAATAATTCAATAAACTCTCTGGCAAGTATCCTTCATCCCTGAATTTTTGCACGCCGGGGGCACCATGTCTTTTACTGAGTCGTTTTTTATCCGGACCGAGAATCATGGGCAGATGGGCAAAAATGGGTGTATCATAACCCAGTGCTTCATACAGTAGTATCTGTTTCGGCGTGTTGGCCACATGATCTTCACCGCGGATAACGTGGGTAATATCCATGTCATGGTCATCAATCACGTTGACATAATTGTAGGTTGGCGCCCCATCGGATCGAACGACAATAAAATCATCCAATTCTTTATGGTCCACGTGAATTTCACCGTAAATCAAATCCTGATAAACAGTATCTCCTTCAGGAACACGAAATCGAAACGTAAAACTTTGGCCTTGGTTTAAACGCAGTTTAATGTCATCATTTCTCAATTTTCTACATGTACCGGGATAACGATAATGCCCAGCATCCCTGGCGGACTGCAACTCATCTTTGGAACAAAAACAGCGGTACACCTGCCCTGTATTTAACAATTCTTTAACTCGTCCTTTATAAGTATCCAACCTTTGAGATTGGTATACGAGGGGCTGATCCCAATCGAGCCCAAGCCATTCTAAAGATTCTAATATTTGATCCGTGAATTTTTCTTTGGATCGTTCCGGGTCTGTATCTTCAATTCGGAGATAGAATTTACCTCCCTGATTTTTGGCATACAGCCAATTGAACAAGGCTGTACGTGCGCCACCTAGGTGGAGTTCACCGGTTGGGCTAGGGGCAAATCGAACTTTTGTGAATGAATTCTGCATAGAAAATTGTCGAGAAATTAAGCAATCAAAACGATGAGTATGGATATGTAAATAAACAAAAAACTATTCAAAATTATCTGAACTAACCACTGCTCCATTGGGGGATAGACATCCTCGCCTGCCCGTCTCTAATAGAATGAAAAATGTTAAAACCACAAATTCAACAAATGCCTTACGGCTGGGAGGACAAGTAAGATACTTGTCCCACATTAAAAAATGATCACGATGAAAATAAAGAGTAATTATATAAATCAATTAACATTATGGATGTTGGGAATGTGCCCCGGTTTAATAAGGTCTGCCACACCCGCTTGCTCATCGTAACGATCAATGCGAGTGTAGATGAGCGGAGGTGGTGGCCGAACAGCGCTTCGCCTCCATTCGGCTTGAATTCTCAATTAGACATAATTACTGAATGATTCTCTTATTCAAAATTGTTTTACCAGAACCAGTTTTAAAATACTTTTCTAGACGCTTCGCTTTGGGCTCCGTCGTGACCCCGACATAAGCACATAAATTAAAAGGGCGATAGGCTTTTGTAGATTGAGTTTTACCATCAGAGTGTTCCTTTAGTCGCCGCTTTAAATTTTTTGAATATCCAACATATAAAAAATTCTTATCTAGATTTTCTAAAGCATACACAAACCACATATTCACTCCATTATATTATTGAATAAATAAAATTTTTAACCAATATACCGAACCAAACACTCGAGTCGGAAAGCCAACCAATAGCAAATAAATTTATCGGATATTTGGCTAGCTGACTGAGAATGCCGTGAACCAGGATGTCTTCACCTCGCCGACCGAAGATACTGCGAAATGATACGGTGTTAGCCTGCTGACCGAAGATACTGCGAAGCAGTACGCAGGTTAGCGGAGGGGGTGGGATTCGAACCCACGTTAGGATATTTCACCTAAAACACCTTAGCAGGGTGCCGCCTTAAGCCGCTCGGCCACCCCTCCAATTGCAAATTATTTACTTAAAACTTGACGGTAAATTTAATTGATATTATTGATCCGAAACAAAGTATTCTATGCACGGGCAAATTGCTTCCCGCTGAGTTGAACTACAGCCCCCTTCAGCTCCAGTTTTAACAGCATTGTTAGCGCTTGGGTTAACTCTAATTTACTGTTCGATACAATGTCATCAATATGCATTGGGTCATCTTCTAATAAATCGATGAGCGAATGTTCTTCCTTGGTTAAATCAAGTTTCATTTTTTGCTGAATAGGGTTTCTTGGACTAAACAGTTGTGATCTGATATGTTCCAGGATTTGAGAACCGGATTCTGCCGGAGTTGCACCATTTCGAATTAACCGATTACAGCCGATACTCATCTTATCTGTTAATCGACCGGGTACAGCAAAAACTTCCCTATTTTGATCGACGGCATTTAAGGCAGTTAAAATTGCACCGCTCCGATTCCCCGCTTCAATTACTACAGTGCCATGACTCAATCCGCTGATGATTCTGTTTCGCTGGGGAAAATTGCCTGCATCAGGGTTTGTCCCGATCGAAAATTCAGATATCACTGATCCCTTTTCGCAAATCATATCAGCTAATTTTTTATTTTCTGGGGGATAAACAAAATCAATACCATTTCCTAGAACAGCAATGGTCCGCCCACCATCGTTGATTGTTTGCTGGTGGGCAATACTATCCACTCCCCTCGCAAGTCCACTGACAATTGTTAAATCAGATACTACCAATTCTGATACAATTGAATTGGTCACTTTTTTACCATAAGCAGTTATGTTTCGCGTTCCGACAACCCCGACGCAATCTGCTTCTTTTTGCAATGGATTTCCTTTAACGTACAGCAATACAGGTGGATCATAAATTTTCTTAAGCAACTTAGGGAAATCTTTATCCCAAAATGAAACTATGGTCGCCCCGACTTTTTGAGATCGATCCAATTCTTTTTCCCCGTAATCTTCATCGGTATAACGATGAATTCCCCGGGCCGTTTTAAGATCAACGCCGGGCGTTCTGCACAATTCTTCAGAAGAAAGTGAAAAGATGTCTCCCTCTCGACCAAAATGGGATATAATTGAACGAACCCGCTGAGGACCAAGGCCTTTTACATTTAAAAGGTTTAGAATTTGGATCAGGGTATTATGCTGCATCCAAACGAATGGATATTTCTTTGACTAATTCCATCAATCCATCCCCGGTTACCGCAGATATATCCATGAGATATTCAGGAATATCCTTCCATATTTCATGATTCACATCGTCAAAGATGTCGCTCTTGGTCCGTATCAAAACAACCGGTTTCATCATTAAGGCGGAATTGTACGATTTCAGCTCATTTTTAAGAGAATCGAATGCCTCAGCCGGATTGTCCTCGGTGCTGTCAATCAAAAATAATAAGAGGCGATTTCTTTCAATATGACGTAAAAACTGATATCCCAGCCCTTTTCCCTTGCTAGCGCCTTCAATCAACCCGGGGATATCCGCCATCAGGAATGATTTAAATTCACCGGATTTAACAATCCCCAGATGGGGTTCTAATGTTGTAAAAGGATAGTCAGCAATTTTTGGTGTGGCTTTTGACAATACGGATAGTAATGTTGACTTTCCTGCATTGGGAAATCCAACCAAACCCACATCGGCCAATATTTTTAGTTCAAACTCAAATCGCCCAGATTCTCCCTCAGTACCGGGTTGAGCGTATCTCGGTGTCTGTTTTGTAGAGGATTTAAATTTCACATTCCCCTTGCCACCTTTCCCACCGTTGCAAATAATGAATTCCTGTTCAGAATCATCAAAATCCGCCACAACTTCTTTCGAATCAATGTTCCGAATAATGGTTCCCAGGGGAACTTTGATCAGAATATTCTCCCCATTTTTACCGGTTTTTAAACCTCCGGCACCCGGTGATCCATTTTTGGCTTTGTACATCCGTGAATAGCGAATATCCTGCAATGTATGGAGGTTGGTGTCTACTTTAGCAATTATATTGCCGCCATGACCTCCGTCGCCGCCATCAGGTCCGCCTTTTGAAATGTACTTTTCCCTGCGGAAAGAAACACATCCTCGCCCGCCATCTCCTGCATGGAGCTCTACTTTTGTGTAATCTATAAACATGATTGAAAATAAAAAAGGTGCGTAAAAGCTTACACACCCTTCATTAGAAAATTTTGATCATTCCATTACATATTGGCGATAATGGCTTTGCCAAATCCTGAGCATGAAACCTTAGTTGCTCCATCCATCAGGCGGTGAAAATCGTATGTAACAGTTTTTGCGTTTATGGCGCCGGCGATACCTTTATTGATTAGGTCAGCCGCGTCCTGCCAGCCCAAATGTTCTAACATCATTACTCCTGACAAAATTACGGAAGAAGGGTTTACCATATCCTTGCCAGCATATTTTGGTGCCGTACCATGGGTTGCTTCAAAAATAGCATGGCCGATCATATAGTTGATATTTGCGCCGGGGGCAATACCAATACCTCCGACAATTGCCGCTAAGGCATCTGAAATATAATCGCCATTCAAGTTGAGAGTGGCAATCACATCATATTCACCCGGACGTAGTAATATCTGTTGCAAGAAGGCATCGGCAATTACATCCTTAACGATGAGCCGTTTCCCTGAATTATCAATCACTTGCCAAGGGCCGCCATCATAGTCCTGTGCACCATATTCACGCTTGGCTAATTCATATCCCCATTCTTTGAATTTACCCTCAGTAAATTTCATAATATTGCCTTTATGAACCAAGGTCACACTTTCCCGATTCTGCGTAATTGCAAAATCCAGTGCAGCTCTAACAATCCGCTCAGTTCCCTCTTCAGAAACTGGTTTAATACCTAAAGACACTGTGTCAGGAAAACGAATATTTTTAACGCCCATTTCTTCTTTAAGGAATTTTTTTACTTTTTCCACTTCTTCCGTGCCATGCATCCACTCTATTCCGGCATAAATATCTTCTGTGTTTTCACGAAAAATAATCATGTCGACCAGTTCCGGTTTTTTCACGGGAGAAGGAACACCTTCGAACCATCTTATAGGACGAACGCAAGCATAAAGATCGAGGATTTGTCTCAAGGCAACATTCAAAGACCGGATCCCGCCACCAACCGGTGTAGTCAAGGGGCCTTTGATAGCAATCAAACATTCACGGATAGTATCTAACGTTTCATCCGGAAGCCATGATCCGAACATGTCATTCGCTTTTTCTCCGGCATAGACTTCCTTCCATACAATTGATTTATTGTCCTTATATGCTTTTGCGACTGCTGCGTCAAATACCATTTGAGATGCATACCAAATATCAGGGCCGATCCCATCCCCTTCGATGAATGGAATAATCGGATTGTTCGGTACATGTAATTCACCGTCTTTGAACGTAATTTTTTCACCCTGATTTATGTTACTCATTTTTTAACACTTTCTTTCACCGGTTTCTTTTCCGTCTTGTTATTCTTTGTTGCTTCAGGCTTATTTGTGGATGAATTCTTTTTCGCATAATCAGTAAGGTAAAACCCACTTCCCTTAAAGATTAGTCCAGACCCCCCACTGACTAATCGACGTACTGTTCCCCCGCATTCAGGACATTTATCAAGCAACGCATCAGACATGGCTTGAAAATATTCAAATGTGTGGTCACATTGTTGACATTTATAATCGTACGTTGGCATAGGTATTGTAATTCCCTAGAAATTAGACCGGGAATTTAAAGAATACAGAGAAATATAACCTTCGGTAAAGTTGCCGAAATATAATTAAATCAGGAAATTTGGTATTTTTCGTTCAATTTTTCCATCACTATTGCCGGGACAAATTTTGAAATGTCACCTTTAAGACGTGCCACATCCTTTACGACACTAGAATTCAAATGAATATAATTTTCTGCCGTAACCATGAGTAAAGTAGAAACTTCTGAATTAAGATGATGATTCATGGTGGCCATTTGGAATTCAAATTCAAAATCAGATACATGGCGCAAACCACGAATGAGGGCAATCGCGCCAAGTTTTCGGGCATATTCTGCAACCAAGCCATCGGTAGAATGAGCTTCCACATTGGTAATATGCTGCGTTGATTTCAGTATCATTTCAATTCGTTCTTCCGCTGAAAAAAGAGGATTTTTCTCCGCATTGACTGCAATAACGAATACGATTTTATCAAATAATTTTGATGCACGTTCAGCAATATCGATATGACCACAGTGAATGGGATCAAATGTTCCTGGATATATGATTGTTCTCATTTCTTGTTTTTCCAAAAAGTTAACTGTGTGTCGCCATATAGCTTCACTCTTGCCGGTGAAATTGAGAATTCCCGAGGTGAAGATTCAAGCACTAAAAATTTATTATCATTTATTCGATTAAGTCCCGCTTCTAAAACAGAATCTGTGTGTTGGTATTGATAGGGTGGGTCCGCAAAGATTAAATCAAATTGATCACATTTGTCCAGAAATTTTAGTGCATCTACTCTAAAATAATTGAATTCGGTTTGCTTAAAAACAAAACCATTCATTTTTAACAAGGATGTCACTCGCATACTGGAATCTACAAAAGTGACAGAATCGGCCCCACGGCTGGCTGCCTCGAAACCAAGGATTCCTGAACCTGCAAAAAGATCTAATACATGATAACTGGACAAATCTCCGAGGATATCAAACAGACTTTTCCTGACCAATGAAGTTGTAGGACGGTATGGCGCATTAGCCACCGTTTTGATCCGGCGGCCTTTATAACGGCCGGACTGAATTTGCATAACCTACTCCTGTGATTCAGGTTGCAGTTGAAAATAAAGTGAAACATAAAATACAGCTGATGGACTATTTTTTTCAGAATCGCCCGCATACACAAATTTCTCCACAGCCAGGTTTTTACCTTCCAAGGATAACTTTAACAATATTTGATCGATATTATCGGTGCCACTGGTCCGTACAATAATAGGCATTTGTGTTCGATCTTCTCTTTCAATTGGATCGATTTCCTTATAATAGGATTGATCTAAACTGGTAATAAATAATTTAAATTCTTCCAGGGAGAAATCAGTTTGAATATCTGAGTGATCTGACAATTGATAATTCACTAGATAGCCGTGTTTAAATTGATTGTCCCCGTTCACTTGTCTGAGTGAATAATTCAACACATCACCAAGGGAATCAATCGGCGCATCCATTGTTTTATTTCCAACCAATTCTAAATCCATTCGACCGCCACTCAAAGAGAGTAACATGATTTTATACGAATCAGATAATTCAAGCGTTCGCAAAGCAGTCCATATCAAATTTTGAGAATTAACCAAATAATCTGGCTTTTCTTCTTCCAAAACCTCTTCAATTTCCGGTGTGGGCCCCACAATTTCTATTGGGGGCAAAATTTCAACCTTTGGTGGTTTTCCCAAAGTTATTTTAGGAATAGCATCAAACAATTCCGGTTTTTGGTCATAAGCGATCATGATTGCGATGCTCGAAAAGAAAAACAGGTAAAGCGCCGATTGAAGTAAATTTCTTTTTTTCTTCTTTTTCTTTGGCTTTGGCTTCTTTTCTATCGGTTTCTTTACCCCAGGCTTTGGCAGATCAATTTCTGGTTTTTCCGAGGGGATCGGTTTTGCATATTGATATTTTTGGAGCCCCGGATTGTCGAAGAAATTAAGTGCCACTCCTTGAACTGTTCCTTTGACAATTGAAGTTAAACAGTAGATATCCTCTTCCTTGATATCTTTCGGAATAATATCTCCTTCGACACCAATCCCATGTAAGGCAACCAGTTGTTTAATACGACGGCCCTTGAAATTGGCTTTTCTTTTTTCAGATAATTTCCCGGCAAAGATCAATTGCCCTTTAAATGCATCCTTATCCGACTTGCTTCCGGTAAACGGGTGGAGTCTCCAATTTTCCTTTATAAATCGTGCTGTGCCATTTTGAAAACTATCTTGAGAATAATGAAAATATCGATAGCCGTTTGATTCAGGGTGAAATACGGTGCACCCTTTTTCAGGATAAAGGCCAAAGAAAGCGCTGGATTCAGTCCCCATCCAAAGCGCCTCACCACCCAATTCCTGGATAGCCAATTTTATCGGTTCCGTAAAGATTGTTGAGACACGAATTGCAAAAGCCGATTTTTGCTTACCTTCGAATAATCTTCCAAAATATTCATGGGAATTTTCAGTTTGCCATCTATTGTTAATCGTCCAACGAGCGAATTCCCATCCATCATTCTCAGTCAATTCTGGGTCTAGGGGAACCAATACTGATTGACAATATTTGTCCGGAATGGTTACATATACTTTATTTCCTTCAAAAGGGATATCTTCCCGTATTAAATGCAAACCCGCATTTAATACAGAAACAATTTCCGTTTCTGAGTTGGTCAATACGCTAAGTGGTCTCGGGAGTGCTTTATAAGATAAAGATGTCAGTAACAGATGACCATCTTTTCCCGACCAATGAGCACATAGAAGATGGCTATCCGATATGGCGAGATGGATCACTTATGAATAATTACCTGTCCCAACTTTTTGTGCCATCATCTATGAAACCGTGGTTACTTGCCTTGAAGGCAAATATGGCATATCTATTCCGCACAACAGTTTCTTCAATGGGGCTATCAACCCTTACAGCATTCCCCTCACCCTGGATGGAGATTAAATATGGTTTTTGTGTCACAGGACAATAATTCATAGAAGCGTCCAGCATATAGGAGTCGTAATAATTCACAACTTCTACACGTTCAGTTCCGACTTCTTCTATAAGGGCAACAAAGTTTGAATCCGCTTGAAATTTGCCTAGTAGCTTTTTCTGGACATAAGATGTGTCATTTCGAGATAAATCTTCCGAATACATGACAGTGGTTGCTGTTGTATCTTGAATGGTATCTCGGCGTGTCATCGGGAATCCGAAAGTTGTATCAAATTCAGCATCAAATCCTTTTGGGACGTTGACGGTAAAAGATTTGCCATTTAAAGTAATCGACTGTTCACCTAAGTAAGTCGAATCACCCATAAGTGAATCGCGGACTGAATTCACGACTTGCATAACCCAAAGTCCATCCGTGTCGTAGTCATCCAATAGGGAACTATAAAAATTTTGAGCGTCATACATGTTTTCCATGTGAAAATGGCTTTGACCCTCAAAATATTCTTCCTCATCCCAAATTGCCCTGGGGACATAGATACTTATGATAAGAAATATGAAAGCAAACACAATTGCAAATTCCAACAAATCGGAATACATTTTTCTTTTTTTAGATAATTCTGAATGGTGTTTTTCAGACATTTACGTTAATCCTCTGTCTTAATATAAACTTTTATTTTTCCAAATGTTTTGGGACCAATACCCTTTACTTTCAATAAATCTTCAATGGTTTTGAACGATCCGTAATCTTCCCGTTGAAGAATTATTCTTTCAGCGGTCACAGGGCCAATCCCAGGGATCGACATCAATTCAACTTTATTAGAAGTGTTGATATTAACACTTTTTTTGAAATGATTCTGTCTCTTTTCACCAGGATTTTTTCCTTCTTCTTTCGCCAGGTTGATTGCAGCTTTGAAGGCCAAAATTTCCTCTTCAGATGAAGGGATTTCATTTCCAAACCAATGGCGATATCCAGTGACGACGATTCCAACTAAGATCACACCCAACAGAAAATTGATGATCGTCTTTTCCTGCTGGGTAAAATTACTCAATCCAGCTCAACCCGCTTAAATATCGGATCCGATTGACCATTAAGTGAAGATAATTTTTCAAGTAATTTCTTTTGCTCCCGTGAAAGTGATTGTGGCGTTTGTACCTGTACGCGCACTAACTGATCACCGCGGGAAGATCCTCTAACTCGTGGAAAACCCTTCCCGCGCATACGTAAAATTTGTCCTGACTGAATTCCGGCAGGAACTTTGAGTTTGGCTTTCCCTTCCAGGGTGGGCACTTCAAGGGACACCCCTAGGGCAGCTTGGTAAAATGGGATGTGGACTTCCGTGATTACATCCTCTCCATTGCGAATGAAAACAGGATGGTCTTTTTCTTCAAAAATGACAATTAAATCTCCTGATTCATACCCCTTGGGACCTTTATTCCCCTGTCCACTCAGGGTCATGTAATTCCCTTCCGCAACACCGGCTGGAACCTTAATCTTAATTTCAACCAATTTCCTTTGGATACCATTTCCGCCACATCCCCGGCATGGATTTTCGATCACTTCACCGGAACCATTACATACAGGACATTCACGAACGACTACTGATTGACCAAAAAAAGATTGGGACATTTGGCGGATTTGACCTGAGCCACCACAGTGCCTGCAGGAAGTTGGCGTCGTACCAGCCTGCGTACCACTTCCAGAGCATGTATCGCACGTTTCGTGACGTTTAATTTTAATCGTTTTTTCGGTACCCTTAACAATATCGACATAATCCAGCTTTAAAGTAACTTTCAGATCGCGGCCCTTTTTAACGCCCCTTCTTCTACCGCCTCCACCAAAAATCCCACCAAATGGATCAAAATCACCGCCAAAAATATCGCCGAAATTGCTGAATATATCCTCCATCGACATGTGTCCCTGAAAGCCGCTGCTGCCAGGTGCATCACCCATACCAACGCCAGCATGACCAAACTGATCGTATTGCCTTCTTTTCTGTTTATTTGAAAGAACGGAATAGGCATCAGCCGCTTCTTTAAATTGTTGTTCGGCTTCGGTATCCCCCGGATTTTTATCCGGATGGTATTTCATTGCAATCTTGCGATAAGCCTTTTTGACTTCATTGTCTGTCGCGTCCTTATCGACACCGATTATTTCGTATAAATCTCTCATGAGGGTGTCTGGTTCACAACCACTTTTGCATGGCGAATTACACGGTCTTTATATCGATAACCTTTTTCGAAGACTTCCAATATTTCATTTTCATTTTTTCCCTCTTCTGTCCTCATCATTAGGGCATCGTGAAGTTCAGGATCAACAACATCTCCCGGTTCAGTAAAGGAGACTACTTCATATTCTTTAAAGCGTTTGGTTATCTTATTTAAAATAAGAGCGATCCCTTCTTTTATTTTTTCATGATTCGCTTTACCGTTTTCTTCCGCAGCTTTCGCCAATCGTTCTAAATCATCCAAAACAGACAAGAATTGCTTAATCACCGATTCGCCATCATATTTAAATAAATGGATAGTTTCTTTTTCTTTTCTCCGACGGTAGTTGTCGAATTCCGCTTTCAACCTCAAATATTTATCACTTTGTGAATCGATATCTGCCTGCAATAACTCAATCTGCTCTTTGAGTTTAGCTGTTGGTGACTTTTTAGTCGTTTTCTGTTTTTGTTCAGCTTTATCTGGTTTTACTTTAGAGGGCACTTTGTATAATCTCCGCAAATTTTTTAAGAATGGTTTGAACGGACAAATAGGGAATTCGCTTTGGACCCAATACACCAATTCTTCCTTTGATTAGTCCGCTATCAAACTGGGTTGTAATTATGGAACAATCATTCAGCAGCTCATCTTCGTTTTCCTTACCTATCAGGGTCATGTCTGAATTGTCACTAAAATTCTCTTTAAAATGTTGATTTAAATATGCTTTATCCAAGGCCGGTAAAATTCGTTGAAAATTGGCTATATTTTGAAATTCAGGCCGTTCAAGTAGTACATCAGATGACGACGTATATATTCTTTTATTTTGATCTATTTGAAAATATTTGTACCTGTCATTCACCAGAACCTGAATCAATTCGTGAGAGTACATCTCAATATCGTTCAGGCGAACATTGATCGTGGACTCTATTTCTTTTAATGAGCTGCCAACCAGCCTATCCTTCAGGACTCGTGTAATTTTATTAATTAAATTCGGCTGAATATCTAAATCCAAATTGAGAACAATGGATTTTACCAATCCGCTATCTAGAGCCAAAACCAGCATGACACGATTACCCTGAAGCGTAACCAATTCAATATCGGTCAAGATACTTTTCTGGTACCCTGATATTAATACAACTCCGAACATATGACTCACTTTCGCCAGCATAAAAACGGTTGTATCAAGTAATTCATCTACATTATTTGCAATAGTTAATAGTTCTTGTTCAATACTAGCCGAAAACGGAAGGTCCAGAGAGCGAAATTCCGGTGTGGCATTTACATAAAAACGGTACCCGACATCCGTTGGAGTCCTTCCACCTGATGTATGAAAATGGGTTAATAATCCTTTTTGCTCGAGAGATGCCATTACATTTCGAATAGTTGCCGGTGAAACATTCAACCGACAGTGTTCTTTCAAATATCCCGAAGACACTGGTTTCCCCGATGTAATATATTCTTCAACAATTGAAGTAAGAATTGTCGCTTCCCGATCGGTCAAATTTGGAATTTTAATCGTTGACATAACGCGGAAAATTAGATGGATTGATAGACAGATAAAACGATTAAAACATATACATTTAAAAAATATTCCACTAACCTATGAGCTGATTTTGGAGCTTGGATTAAAAAACCCAAGCTAAAAGACTATAAATTGTAAACGTAGTGTGGCAAACTTTATATTTAAAACGTGAATTTCATGTGTGGTGTTTAGCCCTTATTTATAAAAAGAAATCTAATGGAATGCTATAAAATTCTTCCTAATACTTTATAGCGGATCTTCTAGTTTAGGAGGATAATAGGTTGCTGTTATTTTAAAAATCTCGATATAGCCCGGCTGCTACCTAAATAGCTAATAAGTACTCCCGTTGAAGACAAAATGCCAATTAAAATGAATGGGTCGTATTGAACCCTTAACCTTGTGACAGAATAAATTATTCCGGAACCAAATTCCAATCCACCAATTATAAATGCAGACGCAAATAATGCCCCAAATAAGCCATGGAATACTCCTTCAATGATGAATGGCGCTTTGACAAAAGATTTTGTCGCCCCTATGAGCTGAAGCGCTTGTATTAAATCTTTTTTAGCATAGATCGTCAGGCGAACCGTATTCGATATAATAAACACTGAAATGACAAGGACAAGAATTAAAATGGTGGTCATACCCTGAACAAATTTTTGATAATAAGATTCAATTCGAGATATTAATCTTCCCTGGTAGCTCACTTCATCAACTTCCGGATAACTTTTAATTCGGTTAATAATAGGGTTCACATTTAGTTTCGATGCCTGACGTCTAGCCACATTCACCACACAACTGGCTGGCAATGGATTATACCCAACAAGATCTAAAATATTCTCGCCAAACTGTGATTTAAAAATTCTTTCTGCATCCAATTTTGTGATTAAGGTAGTGGAACGGACACCATTAATATTTTTGAATTCTTTTACCAATTCAACAATACGTTCTTCTGCAACACCATCTTTGAAAAAAACTTCTATTTTATACTTATCCCGGAGGTATTCAATTACTTTATTTGTGTTTTGGCTAACAACGAGTAATGAGCCTGCAACCACTAACGTTAAAAATGAAGAAAAAATAGCTGTAAAAGCAGTGAGTTTATGGCGCCAAAGGTTTTTTACTCCCTCAGATAAGAGAAACATCATCTTATCCATTAGGATTGTCTCAAACTTCCATTCTGAATTTCAACGATGCGATGTCCCCGACCCTTAATCAAATTATAGTTGTGAGAGGCCATCAGGATGGCTGTGCCTTCCCGATTAATTTCTTCTAACAATTTAATGAGTTCGAATGAGGTCACTGGATCAAGATTGCCCGTTGGTTCATCTGCTAAAATAATATCCGGATCTTTGACAAGAGCACGGGCGACACAGGCACGCTGCTGTTCACCGCCTGATAATTCTTCCGGATAATGCTCTGATTTTCCTTCTAAACCAACTTCCTCAAGGGATTCAATCACGCGATCTGCAATTTCATCTCGTGTGTACCCAATGACATGTAATGGTAAAGCAATATTTTCGAACAAATTGCGATCATTCAGCAAATGATAATTCTGAAAAACCATGCCAATTTTTCTTCGCAAATATGGAATTTTTCGTGGTTTAATTTTTTTGGAATCATACTGATCAACTACTACATTTCCAACTTGTGGCATTAAATCCATATAGATTAACCGCAAGAGTGTCGTCTTACCCGATCCTGTCGGTCCGATGAGAAATGCATACTCATTATCCCCGATGCTTAAATTCACATTGGATACTCCACCACCCTTTGGGTAGGAATATGATACGTTATCAAGTTGAATCATAGGAATAATCTAATCTGTTTTAATCCAGGTTAAAACAGGATATAAAGAAAAACAAAATAGCCCGCTAAAAGAATTGCAGAAACAAAACGGTGAATCGGTTGCTGAATTTTAGCGATAAAAATCATCGCAATACCATACCCAATCATGAAGGGAACTTCATGAGTCATGATTGCTGTGGGTGAATCAAGAGGCTTAATTATAGATGCTAATCCTAACACCGATAATATATTAAATATATTCGAACCGACTATATTCCCAACTGATATGGCGCTCTCCTTACGAAATGCAGCCACGGCTGATGTGGCCAATTCTGGCAAGGATGTTCCAAATGCAACCACACTCATCCCGATAGCTACTTCAGATACACCTAAAAAGCGCACCATAAAGATGGCGCCATCAACAAATAAATCTGCCCCAAAAGCTAACAGAATAATCCCTGCAATAATATACACGACTAGCTTTCCGGTAGAGTCTCCAGTTTCAATCTTTGGTTGGCGTTCTTTTCCTTTGAGATTTCTAATGCACGTTAAAACATAAAAAATCAGACTGATAAACAATATCATTCCCTCAAAGCGGCTTAATCGCCCGTCAAATGCGAAAAGAACAAACAATCCGCACACACCCAAGTAAATAAGTAAATCTCTTTTTAATACGTCATAATTCATTGTAACTGGAAAAATGAGCGCGCTCAATCCTAGAACTAATCCCACGTTGGCTACGTTAGATCCCACCACATTGCCAACTGCAATGGCTGAGCTGCCTTCTATGGCTGCAGTAATACTGACAATTAGTTCCGGCAGGGATGTGCCAAAAGCAACGACCGTAAGTCCAACGACGAGAGAAGGGATTCCAAGTCGTTCAGCAATATTGGCACCACCTTTAACTATCCACTCGGCGCCATAAAATAACATGATTGCACCTGCCACCAAAAAAACAATGCTCATCAGCATAGGATTAATACAGATTATGTTTGTTAATAAATTCCCACACCGGCTGTGTCACCATGTATCGTATTGTTTTATCTTCAACCCATCTGGCTCGGATTTGAGTTGAGGAAATTTCAATTCGGGGGACATTAGCAAATTGAACCTTCGCCAGAATCCAGTTTGGGATATCACTGGGACGAAACCCCGGACGAATTGCTACTATTAATTGGCACTCTTCAAGAATATATTTCGGATTCTGCCAAGTATGAAATTGTGAAAGCGAATCACTCCCAATGAGATAGTACAGATCTTCCCGCAACAATTTTGATTGTTCTTTATATGCCTTGATGGTTTCTAGGGAATAGGATATACCGCCACGCTTGATTTCGATATCTGATATTTTAAAATTTGGGTTATCCTTGGTTGCAATTTTTAGCATATCGAGACGGAGGTCTACGGACGAAATTTTTCGCTCTTTCTTATGGGGTGGTATGTGCGCAGGTACAAAAACAATTTGGTCAAAATGTTCTGCCTCAAATATCGTTTGGGCAACGATTAAATGCCCAAAATGGGGTGGGTCAAATGTACCGCCGAATAGGCAAGTTTTCACTTTACTTCAATCCTAGTAAATACACGGCCTTGGTCAAACCATTCTTCTACCAGATCAGCCATGTCCATATTTTCAATGTTTTTCCGCTTTGAGTCAAAATGATTCCGGGCTTCTTCAAATTCTCTCCGATGAATATAACACTCAATTATTTTCAAATGAGCCTGATCAATGTAATCCGTATCGTAATATAAGTCCGAGATCTGTTTAAAGGCGATAAGGGCGGCCTTATACTCCTCTAACTTCATGTATAGAATACCAGATTCATATGACTTATGGGACAGTTTATTTCGTAAATCTTTAATATCTGCCTGAGCTTTCATGGTATGCTCAGAATTTGGAAAATCATCGATGAATTCCTGAAGTTTTTCCAGTGCTTTTTCTGAGTAGGTTTGATCCCTAAAATATTTTGGTGACATCGTAACGTATGCCTGGCAAATTCTGTAGCGGGCTCGTTCCACGTATGGGCTGAAAGGCATCCTGCGAATCAGTCGATCATATTCAGAGATCGCCAATATATATTCTTTGGATAAATAGTAGGATTCTCCTAAAAAATAGAGGGCGTCATCTCCAAGTTCAGTATGGGATGCACCAATCACCACCATATTAAACTTTTCCTGTGCTTTGGTATATTTCTTTTTGTTTAGGGCAATTTTCCCCTTCTCAAACTCTGCATCATAGTCTATGTCCCGGATAGTTTTATTTCCGGCACAACCTGATATCAAAATAACCGTACACATCAAAATTGCAGCTGTAAAACGCATCAAATAGTTTCTTTCTTTCAATTATTTAGCCGGGAATTTACCACGTATACGTGATTTGAACACCTTCTACTCCCCACTTATTGAATGGATTGAAATTCAGACTTAATTCAGGAAGATTTTTCGATTTTTTATTCGCCGTCCATGCCGCTTCCAATCCACTGGTAATGTGGTTAAACATCACCACCGTTACGGCATATCGGGAATAATGTTTCAATAAATTGCTCTGATGGCGCTGGTCACGGTAATAATCCTTGCGCTTGGTTAGGATAATTGATTCTACATTTCCTTTTTTAACGGTGAACCAGTTCCCTTCGGAATCAAAGGGGTCGTCATAGTCATCATCCCAGCCACCAACAAATTGATCGTATTTACCGATATTTTCATAAAAATCTCTGTTACGAATCACTGCGATTTCCGACCATGAATACTGTTTGATCAATTCCGTCAATTGATCCGAATGATAGTAATTCCCGTCTATCTTCAATCCAAGTTTATGCGCGCCATTAACTATATCTTCCCAGCGGTCCTGGAAAATAGTTTTTGAATTAGCGTACCACCGTTCTAATTCCCAATGATCATCACCGTAAGCTTCAAAATCTCTGCGAATATCCTCCGCGCGGTTGCCGTAACGACCGGAAGATAGCCACCCCAATGTCTCCACGCCGGCAAAAAGGGCAGGCTTCCACCACGGATCTTTATTTTGAATCTGGCCCCAACCAGGAATAATCATAGATTTTAGCATCGCTTTTACTTGGGGAGTCATTCCGACTGGATTGGTTTGGACTTGATAATTTGAAATATCATACGGATTAAATTGGGCAAACCCGACCGTAATTAAAAAAATGAGTGGCACAGTCCTTTTCATATCAAAACCCAAATAATACTGTAAAGTAAAATCGGTTTTCCCGTCCATAACTGATTGGTTTCCCATCACCTATGTCCATTTCAAATGTGTCCAAACCTCGATGGTATTCTAATCCGATAGAGGTGGGATAGTTATAAAATGAATAGCCTTGGAATCGCCATTCGACTCCAACCGATTGTTTCAAACTTGAACGGGTAAATTTTCTATTCCATGCATCACCGGTCTGATATATTAACCCAATTGTACTGTGTTGGAGTGTGAACATTCCCACCGGAATATGTTTTTCTCTGAAGAGTGGGATGCGCAATCCAAATTCACCAATTGCCATATTGGTGCCTTCAATACTATAAAATGGGTAGCCCTTCAAACCTGGCATACCTCCGGCAAAAAAGTGAAAAAAGGAATCAGCGGATGCATTGGAAATCCAACCGGTCTGCCCTCCGATTAAAACCGTCCAGCGGTTGGTCTTGGGGATTTCCCATAAATATTCACCGCGGATTTCTGTTCGAATGAGATCGTGACTATTAAAGTTTGAAATCAAAGTCCCGGATTCCGATAAATCCAGTCCGTCAATAAATTGATTCCATTCCTTGGCCACATTTACACTTATTCCAAAACCTACAGGATTTATATTCTGGTCAATCCGGCGTTTAAATTGTTTCAACGACCAATTCAATCCTGCTTTATTCCCACGGAAATAATCATATCCAAACCCGGACTGTAATTGAGGTTTCCCCACAACCTGTTCCTTAATCGATGCACGGTACTGAGACCAATTGCCATACAATTCAAAATTGGAGCCATAAAATGGTACTTGCATCCCCCCACGAAATTCGATCAACCTGAATTTGAGGTTATTATCCAGTTTATACACGGAATAAGCTGTCCGTTCTTCCGTATTACGTGTGAGATAGAACAATTCTAGAAACAATGTCGGGTACAAATGTTTGTATTCGAACAGAAAAAAGAGATCTAAATCTTTTGATTTATTAACAGATGCTCCTCCGGTCACAGCCACCTTTTCCAATATCTCAGATGAATAAAAATAGAACCCCGGTTTAAACGTGCCATAATCCATCGTCACGCGGGGCATAGTAAACATGGGCGGAAAATGATCCTTATAATTCGAGTTGCTTAATTTCATATTTCCGGTGATGGGCTCGGATAAGTTTTTATTTTTCTGAAAATACATGGGCGCATAACCGACATTAGTATCATCTATTATCTTGATTGAGTTGATCAAAGCAATTTTATAAGACCCATTTTCATACAGTGAATAGGCGATTTTTCCACTATCATGCGCATCAGCCATGAAGGCGCCACCGGACACATTCGTTAAATATCCCTGCTCATCTCCATTAATGAAATACAAATTATAAATACCGGAACGGTCATCGCTGTAAACCATGGCGTTGGAACTGAAGTCTGCCTGTCGTTCATCCCAAAGTTCATTGTTGGTGATGGCGCCGCTAGAACTGTCACTCATACTCAAATAATGAATATCTCTGAAGTGGTTCCTCGTCATGTCAAAAACAACCCATTCTTTATCATGATGATAATTCAATGCGCTAATAATTTCACGATTGTTGAAGCTAGTGAGCTGTTCAGTCGATTTATTTTTGAGATTAATTTTATAAATATTTTGTGTCCCGTCTTTCGTTGCTAAATAAATTAACGAACTATCTTTTGGAATAAATACGGGAGCAAAGGCCCGAGAATCTTTGGTGAGTTGAAATTCTTTTTTTGATGAAAAATTGTATTCATATAAATCATAAAATTTTGACCCTACCTTATCGGGTCGCTTTGCTTTTTTGGTATAATAAATAACATTTCCATTCCAAGCTGGTTTTGAATAAACACCATCAGCGATTTTTTCGGATTTTTTTTCCTCTAAATCATAAATGAATAAATCTGTGCTGCCGAAATAATCGTGGTCCTGATTGGATAGAAAGGCGAGCTGTGTTCCCTTTATATTCCATGTGGGAAATAAATTGGTGGTTCCATTTTCTAAAATGATTTCACCTTTCACTTCATTTTCCATCACAGATTTTGTCAACGTTTTATATCGTGAATTCAGGACAGTCACAAATTCTTGGTAAACACGCTTCCCATTCTTTCCGGTGGCGTCCTTTACTCCTTTATTGATGGAATAATTAAATGGTTTGCTTAAAGAAACCATGATCTTTTCCAACGATTCAGGGCCATATTTCACTGATAAATATCGAGACAAAGCAAAGCCGGCATTATATACGGACTCATTACCAATCCCGCTTTTCCCGAAAGTATTCATCTCTCGCCACGTCAGCATTTTATTATTCAAAATTCTGTCACGCAGAATCATGTCGCGAATCGTATCCCAATTATCCCAATCGGCCCCGGGATACATAAACTGCGCTACACCTTCTGCCAACCACGGCGGTACGGCCGTCCCAGGTATCGGATAACTCACCAATGTATTGGGATATCCATATAAGACATCCGGGCGTTTTTCTTTTTCATAGCCAATCCATTGGAAATACCCGCCGGGAATGGACTTGCCAAATTTCTGGGCCCGCTGGATGGATACAATATGGGTGAATTCGTGGGTGATCACATTCTGAAGCCAGCGGTGGGAGCCACGAAGTTCAAAGTCTAGGGGACTTGTCCAGATGATGATCTTATTGTCATAAAAATAGGCGGCGCCGTTGGAAATATCATCCACATCGGTAAACACAATATCCGTTTTATCGAAGGGTTCGTATTGGTAGAGATTGGTAACAAAAGGATATATTCGCTCCGCCACGGTTGCCCCTTCCCTGGCGGACTGCTCTGTTTCGGCGTAAAAATGAATACGAAAATGGTCCGTTTCAATGGTTTGCCAATCCAGTTCAGGATGATTGTATTGAACTTGCCCAACCACAAACGAGATAAATAAAATAAACCGAAATTTCATCACTTTATGATGCCCACATTGATGATCTTTTCTTCAGAATTCCCATCCTTACTCACAACCACTCTGGCCAAGTAAATCCCGGATTCAACATTGGATATGTCCCACTTGATTTCTTCGACACCAGGTAAATGATTAGATGTATCGTCAGAAATTGGCGAATTTTCAATTTTCATAGATTTTTTTAGTGTTTGAACCGGAAATCCTGCAATATCAAAAATATTTATTTTAATTGATTCTGCAGTTCCAACTTGAACTCGAAAGATTACAACTTCGCCATAACTGGGATTAGGGTAAGCATAGGTCAATGATTTATCGAAAAGAATTGATTCATTTCCGGGGAATGGTTCAGGTAATAATAAGAATCGTGAATGATCGGGACTTCCCTCTCTATGAATCCATTCATTTACTCTTTTTCCATCATCTTTTTTAAACTTGATTACACGGTTATTGGTTATAATAGAGTTGTGCCCTTCATATATGCCTAATGATCTTAATTGTGAGTTTTCTCCAAGGAATAATTCCTCAAGAGTTTTTCCTTCATGGTTTAAAATTTTCACTTTACCATTAGATGTTTGATATATGATTTCAGGTTTTTCATCTTCCAATAAATCAATTGCATATAAAGGTCCGTCGGGAGTTCCATTTGTTGGAAACCCATTTTTAAAATTTAATTGAAGATCAAATCCCTTTATTGCATTAAGATATTCTCTAACAACTATATCAAGTGCACCATCTAAATCCAAATCCACGATCAATGATTCTCCAAATTCCCCCCCTATTTTTTCTCCACCCTCTATTTCAATACCATTGTAAATAATTACGGTTGGATTATTATTTGAATAATATGCAACAGATTTATTTGAATATTCCTCAAGCTCAATCACTCCATCCTTATTAATAAGTCGATGGATAAATGATGCGAAATAATGTATCTCTTTTTCAATACCATCAGCATAAAAGAATGTTTTCCCTGTATGCCCAGCCAGTTTATAATCCCATACTTTGACAAAATTGTTTATATCAGCATCAAACTCAAACCATTCAATAATTTTATCGTTTCCTATATCTTGCATGACGGCAAGAGATGTTCGTGATGAGTTTTGCACAACGCAAACCTGCAAGTATTTACCATCAACACTTCGGAAAGAATTCTGCATATCAATATCATCCCCCCACCAGAGTGAATCACCTTCGCCAATAAAATCCAAATCTCCGTCCCCATCCACATCCCATTGAAAAAGAATGGATTTATTCTCATCCTTGAGGAAGGCCATATCATAACTGGATGAGAGCGTAAAAGATATGGATTCACCTGCTTTTGAAATATTGCTGATATTGATCCCCGAATTAGCCCCGGAATTGGATTTAGTATTGGGATGGGTAAAGGATGAAAAATCCATACTTCCATCAGCGTTGGCGCGGAAATATTCCTGGTTCTCGGCGAACCACATATCGCCCCAATACCCAGAAGACGGATCCGTAAACAAGTTCGACACATACCCAATATCCTGTGCGCCGTCTGCTTCTTCTAGATCGATACCGCGGTGCTTTCGATCAGCGTTTATAGAAAATGAGTCGATTCCATCGCGAATCTTTTGTTCATCTATATGCCAAATCAAAAGTCCTGAGGCCGGCAACCCCCAATCATAATTGGGAACGTCGGTTATGACACCATATTCATTCTTCTCGACGCCCATTGAGTCTATGAGGACATTGATAAATTCGGGATAAATATTCGTTTTCTGCCAAACCACAAACCGAGCCGAATCAATACTCACCCCATCGCGAAACCAGTTATTTCGATTTTCGATTAAAAAATATTCATCCTTGCCAATCGGAATTTTGGCAATTTGAGTGGCTTCACCACTTATAATGTTTACAAGATCATTGTAGTTAATCTCAGCTGGTGTCTCCCACCCTGCATAGGTCCTCGTCCATGCATCCGGTGGTGCGGGTATGATCCCTCGCCCATTATTCGATCCTTGATCCATCAGACCGAAAACACCGACGCCGGACAAACCTGATTCTAAATCCCATAATGGCGGCAAACCAGCCGCAAATCCCATCATTAATGCCAGTGTTCCCGTAATGCTATATTGTATATCGCAAGGGCTGCCAAGTTGATCAAACAGTGTTTCATCGTAAAAAAGGTGGTTTTGTGTTTCAGGAATGATAATCCCATGTGGAATCGCTGCATCACCGATAGTTATTGGCCCACCCAAATGGGTGTTTACCATATTTTTATCCACATAGGTAGACGGAATATCTTCAGGGGTTGGATCGAGAAAGGGTAAGTTAAAATCCTGCCCAACTCCGGGGTGAATAACGGTAATCAGATCAAATTGGTTAAAATTGATTTGATCTTCTTCAAAAGCAGCAATTATGGCATCCCTCAATAGCTCGGTAATGCGCTTCTCATGGAATTCATCCTGGTTGATTTCATTGTAATAATTCATGGGTTTATTGATTAAATAACTGGATTCATTATCCAAAGGATAGATGGCCGAATTATTTAAGTCTAAACCGAATTTGTTATACGAAACGGAACGAAAATAATTATCAGCTGCCTCAAGGTGGGATCGAAAATAGTTACGATCATGGGGGGGCGGATCGATCGTATAATCCCCACATTCTATACGTTTTGCCGTATACAGATATTCACCATTTCCTGAAACACCGGGGTAATTTTCAGTAGGAAAAGACACCCGAATGACCGCCATTTTCAGGTCACCGAGGACTTGGGCATCCATGGAGAAATGTGCAAAAAGCAGATAGGCCAAAGCCCATCTGCAATGGAGAAGCAGGTTCATTTAGCCTTTAACTAGAACAGAACATTCATGGAGAACCGCATTGTATTGTACAGTGGGTGGCGGTTGTCTCCATACGTATAACCGAAATCGAATCCATAATTAGAAAAACGGAGCCCAACACCAAATGTCGGATTATGTATTTTTCCCGTTTTATCAAAATAATAACCTGTCCTCAGCGCGAAATAGGACGAATACCAATATTCCACACCGAAGTTATGAACCAGCTTATCCAATTCATCCTGGATGGAGCGATCATCGGCAGAGCCAACTTCTTTTTGACCCCATTCATTAAATGCACCCCAGTTATTTTCACCAAATTTTGCACCATATTCTTTGGCCGTATTAACCATTTCCTCTTGATCTCGCTGACCATTTCCATTGGCGTCACCGGCCCATTCCCAGCCACCGATCTTTTTATCGGCCTCTTCACCTGAAGGTGCCCGGTCTATATCTCCGCCGAGTAACCAGTCATCCACCCAGGAAGTAAAAATAGCCTTAAACAATTTATCCTTATGGGCAACTTCTAATTTACCATTTCGGTTGTAATCGGGGTTTTTTGCGCCCTCATTACCATTAGCATCATAGCCCCCAACGATACCATCGCCATCCCAATCCATATCAGGATATGAGGCCACTAAAAGCTTATCAACATCATACACCACTTTTAGGCTGTTATTATCATTGTTGAATACCTCATAGGCTAACCCCAGGGTAAGGTTAGTTGGCTGGGGATCAGCCTGATCCGGATCAATAAAGGAAACCTTTGGACCAATGTTTGAGATGGTAACGCCAAGGTCCATCCGCGGCGTCAACCATCCTTTATTCATATATCCCAGGTCAAAGCCAAAATCTGTGGATGTCCCTTTCCCCTTCTCGGAACCAGTAGCAATTTCAACCAAATGCTGATAAGATATTTTGGCATTCATCCCAAAGGATGAGGTGGGTGAAAGTTGCGTACTGTATGAAAGTGCTGCCGCCGTCATATAAGAAGTGAATTTCCCCTGGTATTGGGCATATTCATCCATACGAACCTGTTCGCCGAGATTGAGATAAATCAAATGTCCGCCAAGGGTCCCCAGGTTTGGATATTTTTTACGGAATCCCAGGAATTCGTAATACAGATCATCGGCTAAATTCGGGAGCCAATTCACATGCATAAACGCAATTTCTGATCCTTCCTGAAATGCCAGACCGGCAGGATTCCAATAACTGGCATAGGCATCGTTGGCTACAGCCACTTGTGCCTCTCCCATTCCTCCGGCACGCGCGCCGGGAGATATTAACAGGAATATAGCGCCTGCTTCACTTTGTGCATTGAGGGACGGACTGCTTATTAGCAGGAGCGCCGCCACAATTGAATATATCCGTTTCATAGATAAGGTCCTTTTCCCCGATTCAGGGAATAATGTTAAATAATGTGAGAAACGATTCAACCGTTAGCGATGTTTTATGAGCACTCCTGTAATTTGGTTGAAATTACCCATATCTCTTTTATCAAGGCAAGGATTTGTAATATTATTAATTACTGCGCCCATGTGGATAATATAGGTATATATGTAATGACCAACACACTCACCAGCATGACCATAAAAAATGGTATAGTAGATTTGTAAATTGTAGGCATATCCTCGTCAAATCGATAGGCCGATAGAAAAAGATTCATTCCCACCGGGGGTGTTAAGAATCCAAGCTCAAGGTTGGCAATAAAAATAATGGCTAAATGTACCGGATCAATCCCAAAATAAATGCCCAACGGAGTAATTAATGGAACAACAATGATAATCGCAGAAAAAATGTCCATCATTGCACCAACCGCCAAAAGAAAAATGTTTAACATCAGTAAAAACATATATTTGGATGATATGGCTGATTTGACCCACCCTAGAAGTTTTAATGGAATTTGAGCGTCAACCATATAACTCGTGAGTCCCATGGCGACTCCCAAAATGATGAGAACACCACCAATTAAGGTTGAACAATTAAGGATAATTTTTTTCATATCCCGCCAATTCAAATCCTTATGGATAAATACCTCTACAATGAATACATAAACGGTTGTCATTGCTGCAGTTTCAACTAGCGTCGTAAATCCACCAAAAATGCCAAATAAAATAAACGCAGGAATAATCGCTTCCCATTTGGACTCAAACACTGATTTTTTTATTTCACTAAGTGTAAGTTTATGTCGTTTTACTTGTTGAACTTGCCCTTGCCACACGGCCCAGCCGCCAATCATCGCTACGCGTATAAACCCAGGAATAATACCGGCCAATAAAATTGCTTTGACAGAAACAGCTGCTGTGACTCCATAAATAATCAAAGGTAAACTCGGGGGAAATAATAGCCCCAATGACCCTGCTACTGTGATTAACCCCAAAGAAAAATGTTTTGAATATCCTTCTTTAATTAGCAGTGGGAATAATAATCCACCCAAGGCAAGGATGGTCACGCCTGAACCTCCCGTCAAAGCAGTAAAAAATCCACATATTAAAACCAATACGACCGGCGTACCACCGGGAATCCATCCAAAAAGTGCACGAAATAATCGGACAAGTCTTTCAGAGGCCTTACTCTCAGCTAATATATAACCGGCCAAAGTAAACAGTGGAATCGTTGGTAAAGTGGGTGAAACAACGATGCGGTATGTTTCTGCAGAGATGGCTGAAAGAGGTGTAAAATCGCGCCAGAAAAATAGAATTGCTAATCCCCCAAGTCCGATAAATATTGGGGCTCCTTTGTAAAGCGCAAATAAAATAAATCCAATTCCAACCCACATGAATACAGTCAATTCTTGCATAATGTCTATCCGCGTCAGCAGCATGAGAAAGGCAATTCCCAACACAAGTATTCCGCGGTTTTTCCAACTATCATACCCATTCATGAATAAATGAATCGCAATTAAAATAAATCCAATTGGCATGACCATTTGTGCACTCCACCGAGATAAAAATGGGGCGATTTTTACAGGATATGCCATTTCTATTTTAACGAGTTCCCAACTGCCATAGGCTAACGCTAACACGATAAAAATAGTGGTGATCTTACCGACATATTTGAACCAGTTTATTTTAGTTTCGGATTCAAATAATGGCTTTGTTGTGAGGGACAATAGTTTATTTCGCCTTGTAGCAATTACAGCGCCGGCAAAGCCAATCCATAGAGTAAAATGCTGGACAAGAACCGAAGAAGCAACCACACCGGTTGACCCAAACAATCGTGTAATAACTTCAGTTGCAGGGAGAAGAACGAGCCCTATAAAAACGACTAAGGTGAAGCCCTGCTCGATGGATTTTATATTAAAATAAGCCAAGAAATTATAATTTGTTTTAACGGGATTCCATATCTTTTTTGATATTCATCAGCTTGTCAAATACCTTTTCATCAATGAGGGACCCTCTAATGTCCGGGTACATTCTTTCGATCAACGCTTTCCATTCTTCTACCTGTTCAGCTGTAGGTGTATTGACTTTCAAGCCGTATTCCTTCATGACATCAACCGCTTTGTCTGAATCATATCGATTTTTTTTCTGAAATCCATCACCTATCTTTTGGGCAATTTCCAACATGCTCTTCTGATATTCCGGTTTAATCCGATTCCAAGTCCTGACATCAATCACAATAGCAGCCGTTAGGTTACCCCATTTCATATCAAGCATATTACCGGCAATTCCGAATAATTGTTGGGATAATGCATACATTGGATTGAATCCAAACGATGTTATCAACCCAGTTTGTAGTCCGGATAGTACATCTGTCATCGCTAACGGAATTGGCTGGTATCCGTGTTTTTCATAAAGTTGGGCAGATTTATAGTCCCCGGCCCAAATGAATATTTTTGTCTTTTTGAGATCATCTGGTGTATAGACCGGTTTGGTTGAAAACCAGTAAGCCCATCCTACATCGACCATCGTCAGAATTTTAAAGCCATTTTTTTCGGTCACGGATATTAAATCATCGTTTAACCGAGATCGGACAAAATCAACTTCTTCATAAGATTGATAAAGCATGGGCATGTAGAATGCCGTAAAATAGGGATTTAGCTCGGTCATCCCTTCGTTGGTAATTGCGGCACCATGTATTTGACCGATCCGCATTTTTCGAATCATATCGCGTTCATCCCCCACAATTCCACCGGGATAAATTCGTAAACGTACCTCACCATTCGTAGCTTCAGACCATTGTTGGCCTAAATCCACCAACAGTCCATGCCATTCTGTACCTTCAGGAGCTAAGGTAGCCATTTTGACGACAATTTTTTTCGCCCATATAAATTGGACTGAAAAACAAATGAGCAGTATTGGGAAAATTCGTTTCATAGCTTTTTATTTTAAATTAATAAAAGAATTCATCAATGTTATCAAGCAGCCATTGGGCTCGAGATTGGTTAATGTGGTTCGTCAATCGCAAATCGGGGTCTGCCTTCATATCAATATTTAACGCCTTATATAATAAATTTGTGAATTCGTTCCGATTTTGTGAGGCAATGGATACACTTTCAGCCATTGCAACATAAGGACCCAAATCTAATCCATTTGAAGATTGAACGGCTTTTTTAAAGTAATCGCGGGCAATTTCAGCTTTATTAACCGGGGCATCATGGCGACTCATTGTATACGATATCATTGCACCGTAAAGGGCACCCTTATTCCAATCAGGATCGATTGTTAACGCCACTTCCAATAAACGCCCTATCCTCGGTAATAAAATCACCCATTCCGGATTACCCCTACTTGAACTGATGGCCCCGCCATAGGCAGCGGCAGTCCAAAATAAAGCGGGAATATCCGAATCACTAAATTCCGGAATTTGATCGGTCTGATTGCTAATCCAACCATCGTAATGATCAAATTTTATTGACAAAGATTGATTCCCATATTCAATTGCTTTAGAAAAATTTTGGTTCGCCTGCGCATATAATAATTTTCCGCCATTATAATCCTCCATAACCAGACGATCCGCTTCTTCCATGATAAACCCAAAGGCGTATTTGGTGATTGTTTCGCACCCTTTTTGTAATAATTCGGGATCATTAGGGTTCTTAGCCAACTTTTTTTCAATTCTATTGACATAATATTGAAAACCGTCTTTTGCCCAATCCGGCTTTTTCTCCAGGATAACAAGTTGTGGGCTACATGCCAATCCCACAAACAGGACTAAGCTAAATAATAATGGAGAAAAAGAATTTGACGTATTTCGAGGAATCTTAATCGTGTAGTTCACGATATAAGGGGAAAGATTCGCAAAGAGAATTTACTTCGGCCCGCACACGGGTGATTCCGTCTTCATTCTCAACATCTGAAACGATGTAGTCAATTAATTCAACAATATATTCAATTTCTTTTTCACCCATACCGCGCGTTGTGATTGCCGGTGTGCCCAACCGCATACCACTGGTGACAAAAGGACTGCGCTGATCAAAAGGAACCATATTTTTGTTCACTGTTATTCCTGCTCTCTCAAGGGCTTTTTCTGCCGCTTTTCCGGTGACACCCTTATTTGTCAAATCGATCAGTATGACGTGAGTATCGGTACCCCCTGAAACCAGTTGGTAATCTTTACTGGACAAACAATTTGCCATCGCTTTTGCATTGTTCACAATTTGCTGTGCATAAGTTTTGAATTCTGGTCTCAGCGCTTCTCCAAAGGCAACAGCTTTAGCCGCAATAATATGCATCAGCGGACCCCCTTGAATTCCGGGCATGACCGTCGAGTTCAATAATTCTGAAACCATTTTTGTCCGACCGGATTTCGGTGCAATAGCACCCCACGAATTTTCAACATCTTTACCCATCAGGATCATGCCTCCTCTTGGACCTCGCAGTGTTTTATGCGTGGTGGTCGTCACGACATCACAATAGGGCATTGGCGATGGATGAATACCTGCGGCCACTAAACCGGCAGGGTGAGCAATATCAGCCATCAAGAAGGCACCAATTTCATCCGCAATTTCACGGAATTGTTCAAATTCGATAAACCTGGGATAAGCGCTTCCACCGCAAATAATTAATTTGGGTTTATGTTCCTTGGCCAGCTTACGAAGCTCGTCAAAATCTACGCGGCCTGTATCCCTTTTGACTCGATAAGATACTACATTATACAGTTTTCCTGAAAAATTAACAGGACTGCCGTGGGTTAGATGGCCTCCATGAGCCAAGTCCAAGCCCATAATAGTATCACCCACATTGATAAAAGTCATTAGGGCAGCCATGTTTGCCTGCGATCCGGAATGGGGCTGCACATTGGCATATTCGCAATTGAATAGTTTTTGGGCACGTTCACGAGCTAGGTTTTCAGCTTCATCTACATGCTCGCACCCGCCGTAATACCGTGCGCCGGGATATCCTTCGGCATATTTATTGGTCATGACGCCACCGGCCATCTCAAGGATGGGGTAGCTTACAAAATTCTCTGATGCGATCAATTCCAGGGTTTGATCTTCCCTGGACACTTCGCGCATCAATATATCATATAATTCAGAGTCGGCGTTTTGTAAAAAAGATGACGTCTGTTTGGTCGATGCCACCTATTACCAACCTTTTTCTTTATTAAGTCGTTCGGATACCCAATTATAACATCCGCTTCCTGCTTTAATATAGCCTTTGTTTTTAACCTCTGCGTCCATCATAAACCATTGTGCTTTTCCAAACAGCACTTCATTTTCTTTTAGCCAGTCTTTTGAACGGCTGTATCTTGAATAACCTTTTTCTTCAGCATTATCAAATAATTGGAATGCTAATGTTGCCACAACCCGGTCATCAATCGAAATCTCACCTGAGCGACAGGCCTGAAAAGACTTGTAGTAAACATTTCCTTTAGCACCGTAGGCTTCACCTTCACCGGAAAGAGTTACTGCCTTGTCAGCCCAGTCAAAGGCAGAACTATAATCCTGATCTTCAACATAAACATCAGCAATTTTTATTGCGACACGAAAATCACGTGGATCCAGACGGAATAATCGTTCGTATGTTTTGGCTGCATCAGATAATCGATTAGCTGAATCATAGGCGTTTGCCAGTTTGCGATATGCAACTTTACTGGTCGGATCTTCATCGACGACTAGAATTAACATCTTTGCAGCATCATCGGGCCGATCGGCTGCAATCAGTCTATCAGCATAATCTAAACCGTATGAAATATTTCCCGGATTATTTTCAAATCTATTTTTATACACATCCAAAGGATCACGACCGCTCATTTCGTAAGCACGTGCCAAATCACTCTGGGCGCCTTCATTGTTGGGCTGGATTTTCAGGAGATCCTTCAGAACGGCAATCTGATCATCATATTTTTCTTGATCACCGTATAGTTTTGCTAATTCACTTTTAATATCAACATCTTCCGGTGCCAGAAAGGATAAACGATCTAATTCATCCATGCGCAGATCAGTTTTGCCCTGTTTGTCATAAGCAAAAGCCAGTCGTTTTCTCAGATCAACATTATCCGGGAGGAAGGAAAGACCTTTTAACAACACCAATGCAGAACTGTCATACTTACCCATATATTCATAGGCAATCGCATAATACAAGTATACTTCCTGCGGGTCATCACGGTCACAACCTAAATCTGTTAATTCATCATAGGCTCGGACTGTGGCTTCCCAATCGCGATTTTTATAGAATTCGGCCGCGCTGCTAAAAATTCGTGGACAGCGTACTTCACGAATCGAATCCAGTCGTGCTTGTTCTTCAGCATCCGCATCAACGCCGGATTGTTCAGGGGGCGTGCACATGGTCATAAATACAGACGCAACACCCAACACTAATAATTTTTGAATAAATTTCTTTTCGTTCATTGTTTTGCTCTCCTCCTAAGGAACCATACGTCCCCGAGACTAAGTCCTACTGTAAATTCTTGAATTAATTCTTTGTATCCACCCTCAATGGCTCTGGAACCCGCCTGATATGATAAATCTATCTGATTTCCGGTGGCGGCGAATTTAAATCCAAACCCGACTGAAATTCCATTCTCATTTATAGTTTTTCCACTATATTTTAAACCGTAAGATTCTTTAAACGCACCCAACCGAAATGTTATTCTATCCTGCCAGGATCGTGCACCAATATTGCCAAATCTAACGATACCACCGCCCACATGTGATTTTGATCCTATTTGATCCGTATAAATACTAGCAAAATCTGCATTTGCGGCCTCATCATTCCACAATTGAACTTCTCCGAAAATATTTAAATCATTTTTAATTCCCACATTAATACCAAAACTAAAGCTATTGGGAGCGTAAATATTTGAAATTTCACTCGTGTCCACCCCTACTTCATTAGGATAATCATCAGAATCAAAGGAATAACTACCATTTGTATCTTCAAATAAATCAAATTGATACAATGTGCCGGATACAGGTTTTCCGGTCATACTGATTCTCGCAAAACCCAAGACTTGGATTTTATCATCACTATAAAATTGCCCGGCGAAATTCAAATTGAAAGTTGTTCCGGTGTAAGTACGAATATTAAACAATCGGTAATGAATTGAATTCAGGACCATGGAATGTTCATCTCTAGAAGATCCAAACAAACGGTCTACAGAAATACCCAAGCCCATTTTTTCATTCATCGGTAGGGCAATCCCCATCGATCCGGCAATAACACCACCACCGGAGCGAAATTCTTTATTTAAGGTGAGATTTTTCCCCTGAAATTCAAAACTGGATGAATCGGTTTTAAAAAAGGAATTATGGTTATTTACCGGTTTGAGAGAAATGCCAAATCCAAAGCGGTCCCTTATCGGAATTACAAACTGAATTTTATCAAAACCATTTCCAGTATTTATGCTGTTGTTATTATCTGACCTCACAGCGCGGTTAGCGTATGACCCGCTAACGAATGTGAATTTTAATCCAGGCCATGTTGCCGGATTGTCCAACGAAACACCGGGAGTAAATGTTGGGATAAGGCCAATACTGCCTGCACCGGCAGATGCTGCATTATGAGTACTTTTAGATAAACCCAAGCCATATGCATTAAGCACGGATTGAGCATGGAGTCCGGCAGTGAACAATAGAAATATAAAAGTTATTTTACGGTATAACATAAATCACTCGCATTATGGGAAAATAATCATCATTATTCAAGCCATAAAAATGTACAGTTGTAAATGGATCGTTATTGAAACTGGGTTGCAATTTAAAACCATGATTAGTGAATTTTTCACGGCCTATTTCTGTGGTTACTTTTCTATAGTTTATCTTCAATACATCATCGATAACCAAAGTTGATGTATAAAAATTCAAATCCTCATCATAGGGATCTTTGTCAAAAGTGGAAAACTTTAAAAAGTCTCCTTCGTTGGTGATGGGGTGTGAAATTACAGCATATTTTTCCAATGTGTCACCTTGGACGCGATTAAAAATTAAATCAGCTGAACTGACCAGCGACTTGGGCGGCAAAACCCAATCGCCCATATCTACCATAACGATTGATTTTAACCCTATTGCCGTACCCACAGACAAAAATGATGAATCTTCATTTGATATGGAAGGAGGAATAATTATTGATATGTCTCCCTTTGCATTATATAAACGACTTACTGTGTCTTGAACGACAGTATCGGATTTAAATTGACGATAGAATACAGTGAGTTGGGGACCATAACTATCGCCTTTATCCAAACTGCGAAATTTGAAAGAATCTGATTCATCATTTACTAACTCTACCAGAAAAGATCGATTAAAGTCTGTAACACTGGTATCTTTCAATACGCTAACAATTGACGTATCAAGTTTAAAATTCAAATACACCATGGTGCTATTACTGTCAGTAGAATCGATCTCCATCCGTGCAGTACTAATTACCGGAGATGCATTTGATTTATCGAAATTGAGATAGTTTGATTCTAATTCACTAAATACAGAGTCGCCACCATCGGGGAAATAGCGTAGCTGAAAGTCTGAATTCATCTCAATAGAATCTTTTTCAAAACGCAAAGACAACATTGCGCTATCGACGACAACTAAGGAATCATTATAGTATGAAAACGGCGTTTTTGCAGTGATACTTGTGCTATCAAATTTGATAAGATTATACTGAAATTTATAATCATCCTTTTGGCCAAAATATAAATAATCTGTTTTCCCCATTTCCGGAGGTGATTGATATGATACCGCATTAACCGCAGGAAACGATATTGTGTCCAGATTCATCGGGATACCCTTATCGTCAACGGTTATCGCAACTTCCTCACACGCGGAAAAAGCCACCAGACCGATCATAGATAGACCGATAGTTGTGTTCAAAAATGTTTTTTTCATGGATGTTATATTCGAAAGTTGTGCTACGATGAATTAGGCGAAATGTTTCGTCAATTCTTCATTTAGTGCACTAGCGGTAGCATTAAAATTCGGTGTTTCTTCATCATCGAGTGAAATCGATACAATTTTATTTTCATTCGCTTTTACACCTGGCAATTCCAGGAGTTGTCCGGTCACATCGTTATCTGGTGAATTAACAGCTACAATCAAATCGGCAAATGGCGCTGCAACTTCATAGCAGTTAACCATATCACCTGTAATATTTTCTGGAATTGTTACGCCCGCTTTGGCATATGTACTTCTAGAAAAGTCGCAGTATTCATCAACTGAATGAACTGTAAGGACAGTTTTAATCCCTCCGTAGAATTCTTTTGCATCATAAATTTGCTGATATATCAAGGGGACAAATGCACTTTGCCAACCGTTGCATATAATAACATCAGGTTTCCAAAATAGGTGCGGCAATGTCGCAATCGCTGCTTTTGAAAAGTAAGCATATCGTGCATCATTATCAGGTAAAACACGTCCATTTTTTGCCTTATAAAGTAGATTAGTCAATGACTTAAACCAGGGTTCATTCTCTAGAAAATATACCTGTACCCTCGTCTTAGGAATAAATGCGCTTTTAGCTGACGTAAGCACATCATCTCCATCAAATTCGAAAGGAATTTCACGAAGACGTATAACTTCTCTCAGGATATATTTTCTTTCACTGACAAACCCATATTTGGGAATCATTGTTCTAACATCATGCCCAATAGTTTGCAATGCTAAGGGTATGTTCACAGAGTATTGACCCAAATGTGAAGTATCTGCAAATGGTGTAATTTCGGTCGTAAGATAAAAAAGTTTTAAAGGCATATTTTCTCTATGATTTATTGAACTCTATGATTTATTGAACATTGAGTTGTTTTAAGGATTCTTGGGCTTTTTCGTAAAATTCTGAGCCGGGGAAATAATCTATTAATCGTTGATATTCTTCAGTGGCTTTATCGATGTTGCCCATACTGCGATGACAATGACCCAACTTTAATTGTGCGTCATCATCCTTGTCGGTTCCCGGGAAAGTGAATACTTTTTCAAATTCTATGATCGCACGTTTATAATTCTTCATTGTATAATAGCATTCTGCCAACCAATATTGACTATTATCAGCCAAGTCATTCAAGGGGTCACTCATAACTAACCCAGCAAAACCTGTGACCGCTTTTTCAAAGTTACCATTTTGATAATTTGAAAGTGCATCTATATAAGTTTTTTTGTATTCAGTGGGACTTATTTTGGCGCTGACCTTATCCCCCACTTTATTGTTTTTTAAGTTATACATCTCAGTAAAACTATTCGTTAGTGTTACAATTTTATTTTCAATCATGACCAATTGAGCCAAAATTTCAAAATTGACACTATCGATATAGGCTGTTTTATCTTCAATCATCCGCATTTTATTCTGAATGGTATTGATACGGTTAATCAAAAGAATAGCGACAGAATCGGTTTGCTCCTTGGCTTTCAAGTTAGCTTTGAGGGCATTTTGAAGTTCAGGAAGCAGCAATCGAATTTGTGTATCAAGAGAATCTACTCTTACATTTTCACGATCAATTTTAGCATTGAGTCGCTTTAATTCGCGCTTCGTTGCAGTATCTTGCGCGGACACAATCGTGAATGCTGCGAGAATTACTGTAGTTACTGTGAGTTTTAACAATCGATCCTTCATGAATATCAACCTTGGATTAAACAATCAAATGAGGCCCAGAATTTACCGCTGTTATCTCTACACGTCATTATCTTTTTCAGCTATAATCAATCCAATTCTTCCCGACCGAAATTCAAAACCAAACCAATCATCATAAAACAGGAAAACAAAAATGATCCACCATAAGAGACAAAGGGCAATGGCAGTCCTTTAACGGGGATCATACCGGCTGTCATGGCACAATTCACAAAAACATGCGTCAAAAATATCGTTGATATTCCAATTAAGACAAGTCCCGAAAATCGATCGGAGGCATTCTGCGCCAACCGTATCATTCTAATTATGAGCCACGAAAATAAAATTAACATCGCAAGTAATGTTAAAAATCCCAGTTCTTCGCCTATAACACTCACGATAAAATCAGACTCCTGGACGGGTAGAAATTTTAAATGTGTCTGCGTCCCTTGTCCCCATCCTTTACCTAGGAATCCTCCTGATCCCAATGCTGTTTTACTTTGAATAATCTGGTAACCGGCACCTAATGGATCTAACTCAGGATTAATGAATGTTAATACCCGATTTTGTTGGAATGGCCTGAGTGAATTCCACATCCATGGTAATATTAATCCTAAAAAGATATTGACAAAAAATAATCCGATAGCATGCCACAGTTTAGGCCGTGCCATGAAAATAACTATAGCCATTATCCCTGCCCAGATTGAAAAAACAAATACATTTGATGCAGCCAGGATACTGAATAATGGGGCCACAATCAGAAATAAATGAAAAGGTCGAGCACCGACCCAGAATAGCATTGGAATTATAGGCGCCATCATGACAAAAGCAGTACCCAAATCCGGTTGATTTAAAACGATAATTGTGGGAATTAATGCAATCACGAAAGGAACAATGTTTGAACCGAAATTTTTCATTTGCAGATTGCGATCTGACAAATATCGTGCAAGAGCGATAACAATTATCCATTTTGCAATTTCAGATGGCTGGAGTCCGAATGGCAACCCAATGTTGATCCATCGGTAAGTACCGGCAACTTTCTGTCCAAAAAATGGCAGAATAACTCCAATAATAATTAAACCGTAAACGACAAAAATGTATTTATGAATCAATCGCCGCGGTAGGAGTACCATGGTAATCATTAATAAAAATGCCGGTACCAAAAAAAGAAGCTGTTTCGAAAATGCGTTTGGTGACGCTTGTCCCTGCATCACCGTAATACTGTACAATGTTAAAAGTCCCAGAGATACCAACCCAAAGACGCTAAAGAGGATTCCCAATGGTGATTCTATTATTTTTTTTCGTAAATCAAGAAACATTAGGTTTTTGCCAGTTTTGATTTTGAATCGTCAAAATAATGTTTAAAAACTTTTCTGGCAATCGGTGCAGCCACTTCACCCCCGTGTCCGCCATTTTCCACCATTATCACTACTGAAATCATTTCACCATCTTTTTCACCATAGGCAATAAACCAGGCGTGGGGTTCACCATGGGGGTTTTCGGCAGTACCGGTTTTGCCCGATAATTTTAATCCGGGTATTTTTGGATCTGACCGCTTACCGGTTCCTTTTGGATCGGTAATAACTTTCCCCATATATTTTTGGATGAGGCTCCACGATCGCTGACTGATTTTTGGTTTTTCTATCCACCCATCATTAGCCTGAACCATGTGAAGCGGCTGCGTATTCCCTCGGGTTGCTAATATATTGGTGTATGCGACCATTTGAAGTGGCGTAACCAAAATCTCCCCCTGGCCTATTGAAATATTTAACAAAGCACCTTTTGACCACCCCCATCGGCCGTATAGGCGATTCATAAATTCACGATCAGGCATGCGGCCTTTCATTTCTGCAGGAAGGTCAATTTTAGTCTCAAATCCTATACCGAACACTTTCCCAAATTCGGCTAAATCGTTCAATTTTATTTTTTGAATCGCTTGGTAAAAGAACACATCACATGACTGCACAATTGCTTGTTCAAGGTCTATTTTCCCGTGGCCGTTTTCATCCCAACATCCGAAGGTTCTATCATAGAATTCATAAGAACCGGTACAGAATACTTCCATTTGTGGTGAAATAAGCTTTTTTTCCAAAAGTGCAATGACTACCACCATTTTAAAAATTGACCCGGGCGGATAGGTGCCATTCGCCACACGATTTAAAAGTGGCCGATCGGGGTCGGCGAGCACTTCCTGCCAATCTGTGTTTGATATTAATCCCGTGAAAAGATCCGGTTTATAATCGGGTGCGCTCACATAGGCTAAAATACCACCGGTTTTTGGATTGGAAACAATTCCTACCCCCTTTTTATCCTTTAATTCAAATTCAAGCAATTGCTGCAGAGATACGTCAAGTGTTGTTGAAATATCATTTCCCGGATATGGCAGAATATTGTCCTCACCCTCAAGTTTTCCAGCTTCACGGCCGTATGCATCCACCTGATAATAATCGACACCCTTCTCTCCTTTAAGTTTTGTTTCATACTTTTGCTCTAGCCCTGACCATCCAATTAAATCACCAAATTCATAATCACTTTCCGACACCATTTTCTGCACCATCTCCGAATCCATTTCTTTCAAATAGCCTAAAACGTGTGATGCGCGAATTTTCGGATTATAAATTCGTTCCGGGAATTGTTTATAGACCACACCGCTGAGATCATTTTTTGCTTCTTCTAAACGGCTTAATTGTGTGATAGTTAAATCTTTTGCGAGTCGAGTCGGAAGAAATCGGTTTCGATAATAATTCTTATAATTCTTTTTTAAAATCGTCGTATCTATTCCGGTTGTGCGACTTATAACATTATAATTTTTCTGCTTATCCCTTATTTCTGCCCCAATTCCGTAGAGAATATAGGTTGGGTAATTATCGACAATGATTTCACCATGCCGATCGAGGATTAATCCGCGCGGAGCAGGGATAGACATGGCGCGAATTCGATTGCTTTCAGCCCGCTGACTGTATAATTCAAAATCCATAATTTGTAATTGGAAAAACCGATAAGTCAGAACTAATTGCACAACCAACACAAACCCGACCATAACCCGAAATTTTGATTTCGAAACTACATTAGGTGATTTCAGCATGGGAAGCTTCTTTAACCGGATAAAATAATTGCGCAATTAAGAAAAAAATCATCGTGTATAAAAAAGACATTAACCAATTTACCCAAAATGCAATCGGGTCGGCCACCAATACGGTTTGAAATCGAACATACGATATTATCAAAAAATGAAAACCAATGATAAAAATCCAAATCCCATGAAACACATAAGGCAATAGGCGTTCGTATTTACCATGTAAAAAACCGGTAAAATAGCCCGTCATAGATAAAGTTAACGGTGCGAGACCAAACAATGAGCCGACACCCGTTAAGTCGGACATCAATCCTAAGGTAAAACCAGTCAAGACTCCTGGTGTTTTCCCATAAACTAAACTGACATAAAATATATAAATGACCAAAAAATCGGGGCGAACCATCTTTAATGATAGGAAATCGACCAAAAAGAATTGAGCCATAAAGACCCCAAGGGCTGGCAATAGTACGTTAGTCAGCTTCATTAATTTCCTCAACGACTATGAATACATTTAACAGCGCGCCCAGTCTAGGCTTAATTCTGACCTTGGCAACTTTCTGAAAGCTGCCCCTCTCATTCATCACTTCGACTACTTCACCCACCGGAAGATTTTTCGGATAAATTTGACTGAATCCTGATGTGACAACTTTATCTCCCACTGAAATTTCAGCATTCTTTTGCAATTCCCTTATTTCACAAATATCATCTGAGATGAATTGAAGGATCCCTGCATTTCCTGAAGGCATAATGCGGACAGATAATCGATAATTCACGTCATTGATAATTTGAACAATGCATGATTTATTACCAACGACCAACGTTTTTCCCACCACACCCCCAGGGACTAAGACCGGTTGGTCCACCTTGACGCCATGATCTGATCCGATATCTAAAGTGATTGATGATAAATTTGATGATGCGCCCATATTCACAACGCGTGCCGCCAGCATTTTCAATTTACTCTCGCGACTAAAACCCAGTAAATCCCGTAAACTATTATTCTCTTCCTGCGCATTGAACATCGCTTCCATTTCCAGGCTCAATTGAACATTTTTTTCACGAAGGAATTGGGTCTCTTCCTGGAGATGAGTCATACTTTTTACCCAAGCGAATGGGGATGAAATAAAGGAAAAATAGTCGCTGAATTTTCCACGGATGATGAGCACATCCGGAGAATCATTTTTAAGAAGCAGGGTCAGTGATAGCATCACTGCTATCAGAAAAATTAAATGGTCTTTATATCGTAAAAGGGATAGGTAAAGATTCCGCATTCAATGGTTAGATCAGGACGGACTCATATTTTTTGACATCTTCGAGTACTTTCCCCGTTCCTTTGACCACAGAAAGAAGTGGTTCTTCGGCGATGTTTACAGGAACATTGGTTCTTTCCCGAATTAGCTGATCAATACCTTTGAGCATACTGCCACCGCCTGTCATAATAATACCGCGGTCAAGAATATCTGCTGAAAGTTCCGGGGGCGTTCGTTCTAATGCCCGCTTTACCGCTTCAACAATGGCGTTGATGGGGTCCTTAAGCGACTGGCGAATCTCGTCTGATGATACTTCAATTGTTTTGGGAATACCTGAAACAAGATCACGGCCCTTAACGCCGATCATTTCACTTTTGACTCGCATGGCTGAACCGACGGATTTTTTAATCGATTCTGCGGTGGATGTTCCAATATCTAATTTATGCTCATTCCGAAACCATTGAATAATGGCCTCATCCATTTCGTCGCCGGCAATACGAACAGTTTCCTTTGTAACAACACCATTGAGGGCAATCACAGCAATTTCCGTCGTCCCGCCGCCGATATCAACGATGATATTTCCAACCGGTTTTGAAATATCGAGCCCCATACCAATTGCCGCTGCCACCGGTTCTTCAATCAAAAATACCTCACGGGCATTTGCTCGTTCACCGGAATCACGAACGGCTCGACGCTCAACTTCTGTGACACCTGATGGTACGCAAATCACCATCCGTGGCCGAGCTAATCGATTCATATTAATCTTGTTGATAAAGCCTTGAAGCAGACCATCCGTCATATTGAAATCGGCAATTACACCATCCCGTAAGGGGCGAATTGTTTCAATTTCCCTGTGGGTACGTCCTACCATAGCTTTGGCTTCATATCCCACCGCTATAATTTTTCCATCATGGACAGACCTGGCAACAATCGAAGGTTCGTTAACCATCACACCCTTACCCTTGATGTAAACAAGAGTATTGGCGGTACCCAGGTCAATGGCAATATCGCCAGATATCCAATTCAGTGGATTTGTGAAAGAGTTTAAGAAACCCATTTTAGTCGCTTTTCAAAATTTTATTCTCGGATTATAGACCATAAATCTAAATTAAATAACCCCATTGATTCATTAAATAAAAAGAAGACTTTTAATTAATTTTTTCCTTTCTGACGGCCGGCTTTTGCCAATCGATCTGCAGCGTCATTTTTGTCCCGCAATACGTGGTCGAATGTCCAGCTATCCAGATGGCGAAATTGCGCCATCGCTTTTTGATGTAACGACTGCATCCGAGGATGTTTTACTCTGTATTCCCCACTTATCTGTTTTACAACCAGTTCGCTGTCAGAAAATATTTTTACGTTTAACAATTTTAAATCAACGAGAAATTTTATCCCTGTAATCAGAGCAGAATATTCGGCTTCATTGTTCGTTGCATCATGAAGATATTCTGAAAAAGAAAATACTTCCTCATCGTCTTTATAAATTATCCCGCCAATTCCGGCCGTTTTTGAATTCAAGTCAGCAGCACCATCGATATACAAAGTAACCCCGCTGCTGGATGTCAATTTATTGTAAAGATTGTCTAAAGATTCTTCGATCCGATTCTTTGGTTCAGAAAGGAGATTTTTAAGGGCGTTAATTTCTTGGAGGTTTAATTTCATTTTTTCCTAGATATATGGGTTGGACCCGGTTTTGACCGAACATTCTTCCCAATAATAACACCAATTGCATAGGATGCTTTCTTTTGGATTGAATGGGTTGCCATTTTTAATATGGCTTCTAATTTCATCAATTCGAGATTTGGTCTGGTTTTTTAATTGATCAAGCTGATATGCATTCCGTGTTGACTCAACTTTCTGATTATGTTGCAGAAAATGCCAAACTAGTTTTACTGATTTTACATCTTCGCGATGACCATGCAAGGCAATTTGATACAAAGCTAATTGCCCGTCTCTGTCTGCATTATATTGAGTCAGCATACGCTTTCCGCTTTTATAATCGTGGATTTCATAATTCCCTTGGCCATCATGATCCAATCGGTCCATAATTCCTTTCATCATATAATCTTCGGAATTATCCACAGAAAAAATATATTCTACTTCAGTGCCGATCGCCGGTTGATCAAAGGGACTGAATGTTCGGTAGTAGGCAGCAATACAGCGTTCACCTAATTCAAAATAGAATTTGGGTTTATTTTCTTTACGGACGATGGCAATTCGATCATGCCAATTATCCTCCCAGACTTGGTGATATGTCTCAATGACACCGTCTAAAAATGGTAATCGACTGGCCATAACCTCTTCGTATAAATATTCGAGCGCTTCATGAACGCGCTTCCCCATGAAAGCTTCAATTCCCTCGTCTGGTTTATTGATCTTATCAATATACCGAAATCGAAATTGGGCTGGACATTTTTTAAATGTTTCGAGACTACTGTATGAAAATCGGTTAATCATCATTTGATCATTCATTAATAAAGTAAAAGTTACGAATTGCCTATAGTCTATGTCTATCAGAGATCAGGATCTTGCCATATTTTCTGACAATTTTGAACAAATAAAGTCACCCATTTCAATGGTGCCCATGCTTCCACCTAGGTCACGAGTGACCCATCCTGCGTCTATAGCTTCCTCCACGGTTTTCCTAATGGCAATACTGATCGAAGGTTTATTACGCTCAATCATGAATTCTGCCATAGATAGAATAGACCCGATGGGGTTGCCGGCATCACGACCGACAAATCGACGACTGGATGGGTGCATCACTTGGTATAATGTCTTATGATCTAATGAACGATGAAACTCAAAACCGGCACCAAGTCCTCCCTCAAGGGCTGATACCATTTTCGAAAATATCCGTCCAAACGGGGCAACGGTTAATACCAAATCAAATTGATCGGGTATTTTCAATAAATTATAAAAAAATTGATCCACCGATGACCATTGGACATTAACACCGCGATCCGCCAACAAGGAGGCTGGCTCGACCCAGGGGCTTTCACTATGCCTAAGTTCATCCGGCAAAACAAGATGCAATTTTTTACGGGCTCCACTCTCAATTAATCGCTGGGCTTCCGAGAATATAGATTCTAAATGGGATTGGGAATGATAGGTGGTCATTACATCTAATTTTTTCTCACTCACAAAACTTGCCGGCAATTCACTCGATACAGTGTGAGAATAAAAATTATTCTCAATCAGTAATACATCTATCGGATTATCCGAGTGAACTTTTTGCAGAGCCGGCAGCGGTTTAAAATGCCGGAAAAAAAATTCAAACCCGTGATCTGAACAGATTTTCTGAACAATTTTATTCCGATTATACCCTTTTAAATTGGATTGATTTGTAATTGGTCCCAGCCAAATTGAATCCGCTTCACTAACCATTTTACCAAAAGCTCTTGGGATAAGAATATTTGTTTCACGAAAATGAGACTCGCTGATATCCAAAGTCTGGGTTGTTATATTGATTCCGAAGTCAGATTGGATGGTGGATAAGAGCTTATGAACCTCAGCAGCCAACTCATTCCCGACACCATCTCCGGGAATGAGAAGGACTTTCACCAGCTCCGTCCGCGGAAAAACGGCGTCGTCAGACGATAATCACCGAATCCATTCTCATCGATAAAATCAAAATATTTATTAACACGGTAATAATGCCAGCGTTGAGAGTATACCCGGCTCATAGGATCATTATATATTTCTAAATCGTCTGGCGGACCAAATAAAATATAGATCATACCCATATCCGTTTTCCATCCGGGTAGATATGATTTAAAGTTATTGTTGGAATAATTGACACGAGAAAAATATTCGTCCATCACCTCATTATCAGGAGTTTTTGGCGTTGGATCTCGACCTTCCCAATATTCAAGGAACAGGGTTTCTTTATCAGAATCTTTCGACTTGTTTAATTTTTTCCATTCGTCATCATGAAGGATATAACGCATATTTTCAACAGCTTGGGCAATATTATTTATTGATGGGGATATCCCTGCTCTGCCTACGGCTAAAATCACCGATTCTTTCTTTTTGTCTTTACCTTGAATTAAAACAATATCAACTTTTTTCCGTAAGCCCTGTTTGGCCACTTCATCCGGGATAATTATCCTCTCGTGGAAATAATTGCTATCTGCTTGAGCCTGGAATGATTTCTTCCAAAGTTCCTTTTTCTTAGAATTGGTTACGGTGACTTCTAATACGTATGGACCCGGATTTAACTTTCCAGATACAAAAACCGAAGCCCGAGTAATTTTTTCTCCTATCACATTTTTAAACATCGGGATTTCATTTTCTTTTAATCCCCAGTCACCGGCAAGGTAATCCACAAAAAATGGTGTATATAATGCTAATGTGCCTTCATACTCCGAATATTTCAGATCTATTTTTCGTACACCGCTATCATTGGAATCTTTATCGAGCAATTCTGCCGATATGATATAATCTCCGGCGGCTACTTTAAATTCATGGTGGTGGATCGTTATGATCCTTTTCGAAGTAGATTCAATATAATCATGAGTTTTTAATGTGTTTGACCAATTCCGACGACCTACTTGATTTCCCTTTTTTCTTTTCAGGGTGATGGTTGCTTCATATTCTGCGGCGAATCCATCTTTGTTTTTGACAAATTGTAAAACATGGTTTGGTACTGTAAGGTAGGATAATACCCGAATTGAATCTGAATTTTCATCCGCAACACTGTATGCAGAAAAACTATATTGACGGATGACTTGGCGGTCGCGGCTATTTTTGGGTCTCAATTGTGCAAATAGAAGATTGCTCAAAACAAGACCAAGTAGAATGAATGATTTGTATAGATGTTTCATTTGTAACGGTACGAAATAAGTCCTTCGGTAGTTCCCAACCATATTTTTCTATCCTTAATATACATGTCGTTCACCTGTCCAATAAATGAATAATTAAAGATATCCATGAGGTTTTTTTTCATATCATATTGGACTACACCATTTACGGTGGCCATAAAAACGGTATTTTTATCCAGTGCCATTGCTCTGATTTCCAATCCGCCATAAATTGATGGATTTACAGCATTAGACCATTTGCGGTCGAGAAAATTAAATGATAAAATTCCAGTACGATTGGCCACCAGCATTCGATGTTTATCTTGGGCAAATGCAGTAAAGTCTGTGAAATTTATTGGAAAAAGAACTTTCTCGTTTTTGTATCCATAAGATTTATAATCTCGAATTACATTTTTATCAAGATCGTATAAAAAAAGACCATTTTCTGTTCCAATCCAGACTTGGTTTTTCGATAGAGCCAAATCGTAAATAAACACATTCCTGAAATATTTTTCAACTTTGGATGATACTGATTTTTTATCATCTTTATTCAGAATGGCAATTCCGTTTGGGCTTCCTGCCCAAACATGATCGTCAACTTCTAAAATTGATGTGACCCAACTTTTTTTACCCCCAAGGGTCAATCCATGAGTACGCCAGCTATCTTTCTTTTTATCATAAACTAACAAAACATCTTCACCGCCAAACCAAATCTCTTTTTTCAACTCCAGCATTGAAAATACCGATGTATTATCCATGTTAATGATTTCATTGAAATTATATATATCTGCGATTTCCCGATCGACATCAAAATAGGTGATTCCAGTCTGAAGATGACCCAAACGTCCCCCGAGCCAAAATGAATCGTCTCCGGCAATAGCCTGCACATCATTGTTCGCAAGACTAAATCGGAATGGCTTCAATGTTTTCATCGTGTTGTCTCCCCGGAAAAAGGTGCCGTCTACTGTGCCGATCCACAATTCGTTGAACGAATCTTTTGCTATTGTTGTTATTTCCATATATCGTCCATCAGGATGGATCAAACTATTTAAGTCTGTCATCCATCCGTCCAACAAAGAATATTCGATAAGAAATTCGGATAAATCCGGTTGAAAGCGCAATAAGCCTGAACTCCATCGGACGGGTTCATCCGGATACGGCATAACGCCCAAAACTACACCCGTGATTGAATCAAGTTTGTAAACTAAACCCGGAGTATCCAGCCATATGTTATTTCCCGATTCCCCTATTCTTTCAATAATAACACCCGCTGACAGACCCAATTGATTCCTGTCAATAAATCGCCAATCGCCCTCCTCACTCAAACTATATTCGACCCCGAGGGTTGTCGCAACCCACAAAACACTATTTGAAGCCCGATGGACAGCAGTAACGATGTTGTCATGTAATCCCTGGGCCCGGGTTATCGGTTCTTCAAAGCGTTCCGACATAATATTAAAACGTAATACGCCGCCGAATTGCGTCCCGATATATGCATATCGATCACTGAACGATATAGAGTTAACTTTACCTGCATGTCGGTATTGGACCCAATCAAACGGATTAAACCTTAAATCCGGTTGGGCAAAAGCCGAACCGATGAACAAAATGGATATAATGATGCGACGAATCATAAAAATTGAAATAGGATGATGGAGAATATAGGGGGAAAAATTGTTGAATTAAATGCTGTTATGGTGGTCAAGCATTTCATTCAACATTTCGAGACTGATGGGCACAACACCCACTTCCTCGCATACACGGCCTGCAGCATAGTTGGATAGTTCCACCGATTCTTCCGGCGATGCGCCGCAAATATCAGACAAAGTAAAAGTTGCGATTACCGTATCCCCGGCACCGGAGACATCATGTACACGGCGGGCTTTCGTCGGGATATGATGATAATCAGACCCATCAAAAAGTGAAACACCGTCTGCGCCGCGGGTAATCATGAGGATTTCTGCGTTCAGTTCATTTTTTAGCTTAAATCCAGCTACCTCCAAGGATTCATTCTCTGCATATGCATTTTTGAATTCGGATAAGTTGGGTTTGAATAAACGAGCATTTTTATAGGCAATAAAATTGGCTTTTTTAGGATCTACATAAACGGGCGTTCCAGCCTCATTCGCCATTTCAATCAGCATGTTGATTGAAACCGAGTTCAGAACACCCTTATTGTAGTCTTCCAAAACAACTGCATCCATATCATGCAAAGTTGACTTTACAGATTCTGCTAATGCCTTATTGGATGATTCGGACATTTCTGAGTTGACTTCTCGATCAGCGCGGACTACTTGCTGGTTATGGGCTATAATTCTGGATTTAACTGTGGTTGGGCGATTATCACTTTCCACCAGATTTGTACATACAATATTTCGCTGATCCAGTAGATTTGTTAAAATTTTTCCCTCAGAATCAGAGCCAATTAATCCGATCACCGTTACCTGGCAACCCAAGGATGCGAGGTTGAGCGCTACGTTTGCTGCACCACCGGGATTATGCTCGATTTTATTCACTTGAACAATTGGTACAGGAGCTTCTGGTGAGATACGGTCCGCATGTCCCCACAGATAGGTATCCAGCATCAGGTCTCCGACTACTAAAACTTTTTTATCTCCAAAGGCGGATGTGATTTCGCGAAATCGATCCAATTCCATAGTTTATAAATCTTCTGTTACAACGGATCGTTCAGGAAGAACTAAGGCCAAAACTATGTAAAGTAAAACACCGGCACCGACACTCATAAAAGTACCAAATACCCATAAAAACCTAACAATGGTGGGATCGAGATTTAGAGATTCTCCGAACCCGCCGCATACACCAGCCAGCTTTTTATTCTCTGAGGATAAGTGAAGGGGTTCACTGCTAATACTGCCATCATTTGTTTTTTTCGATTCATTTTTGCGATTATACAGCAGGTAAATCCCAATGCCTATCAAGATAAATGCAACCAATACGTTGAGAACATTATTCCAAAATGAAGTCCAAAAGAGGTAAAACACATGGTTATACTGGAAAAATAGGATAACACCGCCTATAACGAAAAGAACTCCCCAAAGTGGGTTACTCTTTATTGGATCGAGATTGACCGATTTCTCACGGCCATTTTCATCCGGAATCATGAGCATTGCAATAAAATATGCTAATAATCCTGATCCGCCGAAAAGGGTGAAAAACACCCAAATTAGTCGGACTACTGTGGGATCAATCGCAAAATACTGCGCAACACCGCCGCATACTCCGGCGATTATTCTGTCTGATCTTGATCGGGCAATTCGCTGCATGATTAAAATTTACGTTAATTAATACGATTAACGATAATTTCTTTGCTTACCGCGGCTCGACCGTCGGTCTCTTTGAAAATTACTTCGTCCCGCACCCGGACGAATTTTAGATATATGTCCGTTATCGAGATAGATTAAGACGGATGCAATTCGTTTTATATTTTGGTCAGAAGGTGCCGCCAGAATAATTGTCGTACCCAAGTCTTTATTCATACGAACGAGCTTTTTCCGATAATCCGTTTCCATATTGGCATCAAAAAACACGCCATAATCATCAATCATTAAGACGCGCGGGTCGCTTTCAATCGCAATGATCATGTTTATCCAAGCCAACTCTCCGGGAGAAAGGTCACTCACATTCCGATCGAGTAATAATGACAGTGAGCCATTTTTAAAATAGTTAGACGTGCGTTTTTCCAGTCGGTTTTTATCAATTGATTTGACAACATCCGATACTTTTGACCCTTTGGGGACAGATTCAATATTGGCTAATACAATTTCTGGATTGGTTTTTATTTTACCCATCCAATTAGTTTCAAACTCGTTATTGTCGTATTTGACAACACCTTCAGTCGGTTTGGTTGTACCGGCTATAATATTAAAAAGCGTGGATTTACCGGAACCAATTGGTCCGACTATGCCATAAATTGTTCCACGGTGGAACTCCAGTTGGCGAATATTTAAAATTGTATGATTCCCATAGGATTTTTTCACTCCTTGGATATCATATATGGAATTTGTTCGTTGGCTCATCTTTTTCTCCTTTTCAGTAAAAAGATGAATCGAAAAGTTATCTAGCTATGCTGGTTTTCTATAAACCGTTCTGCATCAATGGCAGCCATACAGCCGGTACCGGCGGCAGTCACTGCCTGACGGTAAATATGATCTTGTACATCACCACAGGCAAAAATACCGTCCAGATTGGTCGCGGAGCTGCCGTTTTTGGTGACTAAATATCCCGTTTGATCAGAATCTAAAATATCTTCGAATAACTTTGTATTCGGTTTATGTCCAATCGCCATAAATACACCATCACAGGCTTCTTCACGCGTTTCACCAGTTTGTGTATCTTGGATTTCAACACCATGGACCCCTTTTTCTTTGGTCCCGTGGATTTGAACAAGCGTTGAATTCCACGCCACTTTAATTTTTGGATTATTCAATGCGCGATCAACCATAATCTTGGATGCCCGAAATTCGTCTCGCCGGTGGATAATAACGACTTCGGAAGCAAACTTAGTAAGATAGGTTGCTTCTTCCATTGCGGAGTCTCCCCCACCAACGACAAGTACTTTCTTATCGCGAAAGAAAAATCCATCGCAGGTGGCACAAGCGGAAACACCGTAACCCATGAGTTCTTGTTCGGACTCAAGGCCAAGCATTTTAGCCGATGCACCTGTGGCAATAATAATTGTTTCAGCTGTGTATGATTCATCACCCACCCAAACTTTATATGGGCGTTCACTGAAATCAACTTTAGTGACGTGTTTAAAATGGCATTCAGCGCCAAACCGAGTGGCTTGTTCACGGAATTTATCCATGAGATCCGGCCCCATGATTCCTTCGGGGAATCCAGGATAATTTTCCACATCAGTGGTAATGGTCAATTGACCGCCGGGCTGATTGCCTTCCAATACTAACGGATTTAAATTGGCTCGGGCACTATACAAGGCTGCTGTTAAGCCGGCCGGCCCTGAGCCGATAATGATAACCTTTCGATTCATTCTATGAATTAATTAATTTTAAATAACTGTATCGAGGATATCAGTTATTTTGGTTTTTGGAACGGCGCCAACAATTTGATTGACCACCGCACCGTTATTGAAAATTAATAGCGCTGGAATACTCCGTACGCCAAACTGAGCGGCCAATTGATTGTCATTGTCCACATTTAATTTGCCAACTTTGACTTTTCCATTATAGTCATTGGCTACTTCATCAACTATCGGTGCAATTACACGACAGGGTCCGCACCATTCTGCCCAAAAATCGACGAGCACAGGTGTTTCGGAATTCAATACTTCAGCTTCGAAATTCGCTGAGGTAAAATATTTGACATTTTCTGACATGTCATCTCCTTCATTCGAGGTTTAAAATCAGCCCGAAATTTACCCGATTTATGCCATTGGGAAAACAGCAATTTCACATATTTTTATAATTTGTCCGCTGTAAGACAAGCGAAAATTATCCGCTACTAATCTTAATCATTCAACTGAAAGGGCTTTGCCATCTACAGAAACCGGGAAATCAATTTTTAGTATTTTTGCGACTGTTGGTGCAATATCTACTGTCTTAGTTCGGACTTCATAAACCTTCGCACTTTGACCTCCACGGGCAAATGTTAACGGTACATGGGCATCATAGTCATAGGGCGAACCGTGGCTGGCGCCCGTTGGATATTTCCATGTCCAATATTTTTTTGGAATGAGGTAAACATCCGGACTTTTCTCAGGATGAATCATATTTTTTAATCGCTTTTGATAGCTACTATTCCCCCCCTTTAATATGTCTTCCTTTGTAATAACTGATCGGACACCTTCCAATTTTGACAAATGGGTTTTGAGAATATCAGTAGCGGTTTCCCGTTCAGGCGTATTTAATGATTTTTTAAAATAGAAAAAGTTTCCATATCGAATAACCTTATCCACGCCGATCTGCTTTTCAATTTCATCTTTCACCACAGCGTATAAAGAATCCCGTTGCAGTTTAGGGATTCGCCCCGAATCAATGCCTTGGGACTGTAAATATTCCGGCAAAGCAAACGCACCATGATCGCTCGTCATTACATAGAGTACGTTACCGGTGCCAATAGACGTTTCAAGTGATTGAATAAAATCGCCTAAGTTTTTATCAAGCCTGAGATAATTATCCAATTGCTCGTGCGAGAGTGGGCCAAACTCATGACCAACGCCATCTGTGGCTGAGAGGCCTAAAAATAAAATATCAGGATTTTTATCCTCCCCTAATCCATATTCATTCACAGCAGTTAGTCCAAGGTTTAACACAATTTTATCACCGAAAGGTGTGTAGGCAAATGATCCTATGATTGACTTTGCTCCCCTCTCATTGAATTCAATCGGAAATGTGGGGCTAAATCCTTTCGACGGAGACCAATCTGCTTCACCCTCGTGATGATCCGCTCGCGTATTTGAATCATAGATATCTTCGTCTGCAATTCGATTCCACACAGAATCAACATAAGAACCAATATTCAATTGGCTATTAAATGCTTCAACCCATTTTGGAAGCGTCGAACTATAATAAGTTGAAGATGTCCAACCGCCTTGTTTGTCGTACCAAAGGGCTGCATCGGGATTTTTTCCACCCAATAATACTGCTGCACGGTCCTTTCCTGCCACGGAAACAACTTTGGATTTCGGGTTGGATTCCTTCAACCAATCCCCCAAAGTCGTATTATTCAAATATTTATAAGACCTACCCATTGTTCCATCAGCTAAAACAGTTGAGGTTGTATCTTTAACACAATACCACTCCTGCTGAGAATCTCTATCATACCAATAATTGGTAATGAGACCACCCTTCCCTGGGAAAATACCCGAGGAAAGAACATAATGTCCCGGGCCGGTACTCGTGTATCCATGCTCATGATAGGTTTGACTATACCGAATACCATTATCCTTGAGCCAACGGTATCCACCAGTAAATAGATGATCATATTTCTCAAGTAATTCCGGCATACCCTGATCGATAGAAATAAATACAACCAGCTTTGGTTTTTCTTCTAAAATTGAACAACCGTTAAATAATAATTCGGCAGCGAGCGACATAAAAATCAACTTTTTCATTTAATCCTCAAAAATCTTCTTTTTCCAACTTTAATCACCAATTCTGTACCTTTTGAAAGGACATAATCCATATCGGATATTTTTTCTCCTTCAATACGTACAGCTCCTTGTTTTATCAATCTGCGTGCCTCCCCTTTGCTTTCGGTTAAGCCTTCATCTGTAATTACATTTATCAACTGCGTGTCGGCTGATAAAACAACTTCATCCATTTCATCCGGGATATCTTTATTGACAACCACTCGGTCGAAGTGCTGCTCTGCTTCCTTGGCAGCATTCTCTCCATGATATAAAGCAACAATGGCTCGAGCCAGTTCCCGTTTAACATCCCGTGGATTTTGAGACGGATCTTGCAATTGCTTTTGAACTCTGGACATTGTTTTCAAATCAGCATCGGCAGCTAAAACAAAATATTTTTCAATCATTTTATCGGATATAGACATGGATTTGCCATACATATCTTCCGGTGAATCCGTAAGTCCGATATCATTTCCGTAGGATTTTGACATTTTTTCTACACCATCTGTCCCCTCCAAAAGGGGTAAGGTAATTATTGCTTGGGGTGGCTGATCATATTCACGCTGAAGGTCACGGCCGACTAACAAGTTGAATTTCTGATCTGTTCCCCCGAGTTCAACATCTGCTTTCAGTTCTACAGAATCCATCCCTTGTGCCAATGGATACATAAATTCGTGGATCGAAATTGGGATTTCTGATTTATATCTTTTGGTGAAATCATCACGCTCGAGCATGCGCGCAACGGTATAATGGCTGGACAATTTAATCACGTCACTGAAGTCCATGGCATTCAGCCAGGCAGAGTTATACACAATTTTTAAGGTACCAATATCAAGGATATATCCTGCTTGTTCAATGTAGGATTCAGCGTTGGCTTTTGCTTCTTCTAAAGTCAGTTGAGGACGGGTCTTATTCCGCCCTGAAGGGTCGCCAATCATGGCGGTGAAGTCACCAATCACTAAAATGGCCTGATGTCCTAATTCTTGAAAATGACGGAGTTTACGCAAGACGACACCGTGTCCCACATGCAGATCTGGGCGGCTCGGATCACAGCCTAACTTTACATTTAGAGGCAGCCCGGTTTTTCGGGATTTTTCTAATTTTTTCTTGAGCTCCTCTTCGGGGATTATCTCTTTTGCCCCACGGCTAATGATTTCCCATTGTTCATCTATATTTAAAAATGCCATTAGCGATTCCGTATTTCTCTCTGTGTATCTCTCTTAATATCTCGTTCTCGAATTGCTTCTTTTTTATCGTAAGTCTTTTTACCCTTTGCGACCCCAATTTCCAGTTTTGCCCATCCTTTGGAATTGAAATACAATTGCAGGGGTACTGCCGTCAATCCTTTTTGATCTAATGAATTTTTGATCTTTACAATTTCACGTTTATGAAGCAGTAGTCTTCGATCCCTAACCGGTTCATGCCCCACAAATCCTGTGTGAGAATAGGGACTTATATGCAAGCCGATTACAAAAGCTTGGCCATTTCTAATGACGATATAAGCTTCCTTTAAATTGGCATTACCCTCCCGGAGGCTTTTGACCTCACTTCCCAATAATTCAATACCGGATTCAAATTTATCCAGTATATGATATTCATGGTAGGCTTTGCGATTGGTGGCGACAATCTGTTTATCCATAGGCAAAATTCTGACGGCAAAAGTACGTAATTACGCTTTGCCCATCCAAGTTTATTCCTTGCTGAAGCTATATTCAAAAATGTAATTTTGACGCGCAATTTTAAGGCCCGGGTGGCGGAAATGGTAGACGCGCTAGGTTCAGGATCTAGTGTTCGCAAGAACGTGCTGGTTCGATTCCAGTCTCGGGCACCAATATGATATGTTTTATACTTATGTCATAAGATCCACTGGTGGTAAACACCGATAAATTGGTCATTGTGAAAGCATTCATATTCGCCTAAAGCAGCACAATTCAGGAAAAGTGAAAACAACCAAAGCATTCTTACCTTGGAAAATCGTTCATTATGAATCTTTTAAAACACGCAAAGAATCCATCATTAGGGAGAGATACCTTGAGTCAGGTTTTGGACGTAAATGGTTAAATCAAAATAATTATTAAAGAGCTGGTTCCCAGCCCGCTCCCGACCAACGGGAGGGCTGGCGGGGATTCCAGTCTCGGGCACACATTTATGTATTTTACCTATGTACTTCGATCGGTCGACGGCAATCATCACTACGTCGGCCATTGCAAAAATCTAAAAGCGCAACTGAATCAGCATAATTCACGAAATGTTCGGGCAACTCGAGATAATCGCCCATGGGAAATTGTCCATTCTGAAAAGTTTAAAAATGAAAGGGATGCAATTTTTCGAGAGCGATTTTTTAAATCAATTGATGGACAAAAATGGCTTGAAAACCTGAAACTGTAACTTTTCGTTTATTTCGCGCCTTTAGTGGGCCAAACCGCACCTAACTTTATGCATGAACATTATTCTTATAGAACCTTATTTCACTGGTTCTCACAAATCATGGGCCGAGGGATTTCAGAGTCACAGCGACCATAGAGTCGAAATTCTATCCATGAAAGGACAATTCTGGAAATGGCGCATGCATGGCGGTGCTATTACTTTGGCTAACCAATTTAAAGCATCGAAATTTCAGCCAGACCTAATTTTGGCGACAGACATGCTGGACTTAACCACTTTTTTAAGTTTGACGCGCCACCGAACGGCTAATGTACCAACCGTCATTTATTTTCATGAAAATCAACTCTCCTACCCTTGGTCTCCCACAGATCGGGACGTGAAAGAAAATAGGAACAAACATTACGGTTTCATCAATTATGCATCTGCTTTAACAGCGGATCATGTACTATTCAATTCTAAGTACCATCGGGATTCTTTTATTCATGAAGTGCGAATTTTATTGAAGCATTTTCCTGATCATAATGAATTGGACACCATTCAAAAAATTGAAGAAAAATGTGCGGTTTTGCAACTTGGACTTGATTTAAAACGATTTGACGAGCATAAAACCAAACGCATTGGACCACCCCTTATTCTTTGGAATCACCGCTGGGAATATGACAAAAATCCGGAAGCATTTTTTAAAACATTATTTCAATTGGACGAAGACGGTATTGATTTCAGATTGGTCGTTTTAGGAGAAAATTTTAAAACAACCCCGTCTATATTTAATGAGGCTAAAGAAAAATTAAAAGATAAAATAGCCCATTTTGGTTATTGTGAAAATTTTACTTATTATGCCAAATGGTTATGGAAAGCAGATATTCTTCCTGTCACAAATATCCAGGACTTTTTTGGAATAAGTATCATGGAAGCGATCTATTGCAATACATATCCTCTGCTTCCAAATAGGCTTACCTATCCGGACTTACTGCCAAATGAATGGCACTCAAGCCACATTTATACCGACGATGATGACATAGTCAATAAATTAAAGTGGTGTATTTTTAATGTTGACGAAATTCGAAAAATTAGAATCAGTAAAATGGCTGATCAATATGACTGGGAAACAATGGCACCAGTATATGATGAGCGATTCACATCAATTATAAACGTGTCCAATCCGGAAAAGGGTTAAAACCCCTATTTTTTGTTTTGTGCATATACCCCGTCCTGAAGGACGGAGGAATAAATTCTTTCTATCTTATTGATATTACAGTTCTTACACCACCCTTCAGGGTGGGGACGAACCATAGAAATAATCGGGGATTTATCCCAAAATGACCATTTAGGTCTGGGTTCCTAGATTAATCCTTAAATAAATCTGGGGATGTTTGGAGTGCGGTTGTCACTTTTTCGAAAGCATCAATTATATCGCGCACGTCCTCATCACTACCCAAAAGATGGTTTTGTTTCAGCCAAACAGCTTCCCGATCAGCAAGTTTTTCCGTTACCGGCATTTTCATTGCTGAAAAATCATAACCCTTTAGCCAGGGATATTCTTCAGCGTCCGTAATAAATAATTTTTCACGATATAACGGTGTATATCCCATATAGGTATATACACCTTCCGCTTGCATGGCTTTGAAGAATTTTTTACGAGGAATATCATTGAATTGAGTTTCGTCATAACGAGCCAAATAAATATGGTTTGACTGGCGTGTTGTTCCACCATAGGCCCTATTTACAGTGATTCCTGCAATTTGACCTAATGCTTCATCCAATCGTTGTCGATTTTTATCCCGTTGATTCATATCATCCTGAATCGATTCAATCTGGGGTATAAGCATACTGGTAGCCATAGCATTTAAGCGAAAATTTCCACCTAAAAATTGATGCTCGTAAAATTCACCGCCTTTGGTTCTTCCACAATTATGGTAGGAGAAACACGTCTCATAAAATTCTTCATCATTGGATATAATTGCGCCCCCTTCACCTGCCGTCATATTTTTAGATGTCTGAAAACTAAATATTCCCCCAAGACCAAGAGCGCCGACTTTTGTATTGTTCCATTCTGCACCGTGCGCTTGAGCAGCATCCTCGACAATAGCAACACTATGTTTTTTACCGATGGATAGAATCCGATCCATATCGGCAGGATTTCCGGAAATGTGTACCGGCATGATCGCTTTCGTTTTTTCCGTAATGGCTGCTTCAATTAAATCTGGATCTATATTAAATGTATTAGGGTCAATGTCTACAAAAATGGGAACTGCGTTGGCCATAAGTACAGCTGAAGCTGTTGCAATGAAGGTATAAGGCGGAACGATTACCTCATCGCCCGCTTTTACACCGGCAGCTTTAAGCGCCACCCAGAGTGCCGTCGTCCCTGAACTGGTACTGATGCAGTATTTAGCATCATGGAAATCAGCAAATTTTTCTTCAAATCGAGAAATCGCCTGACTGCCAACTCCCCATCCCTCATTCTCCAGAGTAGATATTATTGCGTCCTTTAGCTCCGAAGTCGGGCGAGGCCATTCCGGGAATGGTTTTGAACGAACAGGGTCGCCGCCATGTATTGCAAGTTTTGACATATGTTGACTCAAAAATTTCTAATTATTGAATATGAAAATTAGTGAATTTATAAAATGCACTCCAATCATCCTTTATTCTAAGTCGATATTTCATTCTTGCATGTCAAATTTACACAGGCCATTGCCAAGGTGGCAGTTGCCCCTGAAAATTAGGCATTCAATTTTATGTGGCATGATGGTTGTCTAATTGAATGTGAATTTTAAAACAAAAACAAAGGAGTCAATAATGACTTTAGTAAAATGGAACCCAAATCGCTCACTTATCACTGATTTCGATCGCATGCTGGAAGGCATCTTTAATGATGGTTGGAATGCATCACCAACAGTTCGGAAAAATTCACTCGCTGTTGATATAGCTGAGAATGAAAAGGAATTTATTCTGACAGCAGACTTTCCCGGATTTGACAAAAAAGACGTCAATCTAAAAGTTGAAGAAGCTGTTTTAACACTGAGTGCTAACCGTGAATCAGATAAAGATTCAACTGATGGATCATTCCGCATTCGTGAACGTAACTCCGGGTCGCTCAGCCGCAGTTTCACGTTACCTGAGAATGTGTTGGCCGAGAATATCAACGCTAAGTTTAAAAATGGTTCTTTAGCCGTTTCAATTCCGAAAGCGGAAGAAATCAAACCGGAAGTTCATCAAATTAAAATCGGATAAATAAATCCGTAGGGGACACGGCTGTGTCCCCTACGGCTAATTAATTATATCAATAAACCCCTGAAGGATTCGTTTTGCTGAATCTTCATTCAGGGGTCTGTGGTTTGAAACAGAAATAACTCGTGCTAATACGTTCGTGCCAAAATGTTCCAATTGACTGCGAAAACCAATAAGGAACCGATTCCCCGGTCCACCACTGTGGGTTGCGATTAGGGCAGATTTTCCATTAAACGCATTCCGCCAGCCCTCAGTAGTAACCGAAATCCACGCCAAGGCGTTCGTGAGAATTGGTGGCACACCGCCATTATATTCCGGTGAACAAAATATAAATCCATTGGGCACCTTGAATTTTGCCGCCAACGCATCAATCGTTTCTTTTGGGCCGTTTCTTCCAGGAACGTATAATGGTAAATCAATTTTTTCGAGATTGAGCAATTCGCTCTCTTGCCCAAGTTCGTTCAGCATAGATTTTATATTTCCAGCAAGAGTGAGGTTGTTGCCTGAGGTCGCTGATATAATGATAATTTTACTCATCAGACAACCACGCCCCCGTCAACATTTAGCACCGTCCCGCTAATGTAAGATGCTTCGTTGCTGGCTAAAAAGCAGTAAGCATTGGCGATATCTTCCGGTTCACCCCAGCGTTTGACCGGAACCTTTTCTCCCATCATTTTGATGATATTTTCCGGCATTTGAGCCGTCATATCAGTCTTAATAAATCCCGGCGCCACAGCATTGACACGAATACCATCTTTGCCTAGTTCACGGGCCCATACTTTTGTCATGCCGATCACACCTGCTTTTGTCGCCACGTAATTCGTCTGACCGAAATTTCCATTATGAGCAACCACTGATGAAGCATTCAAAATTACACCGGCACCCTGTTCTTTCATTATGGTTGCAGCGGCACGACCGCACAAATAAACACCTTTCAGATTGACATCAATTACCCGATCGAATTGATCTTCTTCCATCTTGGCTAAGGTACCATCCATGAGAATCCCTGCATTGTTTACCAGCACATCGATGCGACCGAAGGCATCCATGGTAGTTTTAAACAGAGAATCAACACTCCTCTTTTCAGCCACGTTGGTCTTGACAAATAGTCCCCCGACCTCATTTGCTGTAGATTGCCCCGTTACTTCATCAAATTCGGCAATAACAACCTTGGCCCCCTCTTCCGCAAATTTGATTGCGGTGGCTTTTCCGATTCCCCGACCACCGCCGGTGATGATACAATTTTTTCCTTCCAACAAGTTCATTGATATAACTCCAGCTTATTTACATTAATTTTATGGCAGCGAAATTACCTGTTGAAATTGATTTAAAGAAAGCAATCCCATGATTTTGGAAAATATTTTAGACACCGTCGGGAATACGCCTGTCGTTAAACTGAATTCTATCGGTAAAGAATTGAATTGTGATTTATATGCCAAGTGTGAATTTTTTAATGCCGGCGGATCTGTTAAAGACCGTATCGGCCTCCGAATGGTAGAAAATGCGGAAAAGTCCGGGCGAATTAAACCTGGGGATACGCTCATCGAACCGACTTCCGGGAATACGGGGATTGGCCTGGCTTTGACCGCTGCAGTCAAAGGTTATCGTATGATTATTGTCATGCCCGAAAAAATGAGCATGGAGAAGGAATATACACTCAAGGCCCTCGGTGCAGAAGTCATCCGCACCCCTACAGAAGCGGCCCACGATGATCCGGATGGCTTGATTGAAGTGGCCAAACGCATGAATGAAGAAATCCCCAATTCTCATATTTTAGATCAATACGTTAATCCTGATAATCCCGAAGCACATTATGACGGCACAGCAGAAGAAATCTGGAATGATTTTGGTGCCGATCTTGATATGGTTGTTGTTGGTGTCGGCACCGGGGGTACGATCACCGGGATTGCGAAAAAACTCAAAGAAAAGAATCCCAAGATTCAAATTGTAGGTGCTGACCCATTTGGTTCCATTCTCGGTGGCGGTGATGAAATTTTTCCCTATCATGTTGAAGGAATTGGCTACGATTTTTTCCCCGATGTATTAGATAATTCACTCGTCGATCAATATGTGAAGATTAATGACCAAAATTCATTTGATGTTGCTCGTAGATTGATCAAGGAAGAGGGACTCCTTTGCGGTGGTTCCAGCGGAACGGTTGTTTGGGCGGCACTTCAGGCCGCTCAGTCATTAAAGAAGGGACAAAAATGCCTCTGCATTCTCGCCGACGGGATTCGCAATTATCTAGGCAAATTTGTTTCTGACAATTGGATGAAAGAAAATGGGTTCTCAGTTTGACTTATTCAGAAAAAATCATGACCCTCCATCCCGATCCTTCGAAAAAAGGAGCTAATATTTCAAAAGAGAAATATGATCAAATGAAGTCGACGATTATTAACACAATAGATGAAGCCGGCGAAATCAAATTTATGACTGACTTGATAAGGATCGTCGGTCAAAAATTGGCTGGAAATTTTGAAGGCTCCATCGGCTGGTACCTCACCACGGTAAAACTTGATCTGGAAGCTCGGGGATTGATTGAACGTGTTCCCAATAAAAAACCGCAGTATTTACGATTGATAAAGTAAGAGACGAGTGTAACCTACTTCTGACTTTTTGCCAATTCTATAATCGCTTTGGCGATTACTCCAGGGAATCCCAGATTCTCTTTGATCTCTTCAGGATTTAACCCCGCAATCGATTTTACATCAGCATATTTCGACAATAATTTCTGCACACGCTTTTCCCCCATCCCTGGTAATTCATGGAATATTGATTTAGTGACGGAATCGGTTCGTTTTTGCCGTTGATATGTTATTGCGAATCGGTGCGCCTCGTCTCTGATTCGTCGCAATAAAATCAATCCCGGAGATTGTTTATGAATCGATTGTGCATCGGATTGTCCAGGTACAAACACTTCTTCAAGTCTTTTCGCTAATCCAATAATCGGTAAATAGTCTAAACCCAGTTCTCGCAGTGCCGATACAGCCATGCTGAGTTGCCCCTTGCCACCATCAATCAAGATTAAGTCAGGAAGTCCAGTCCCTTCTTCTTTCACCCGTTTATAGCGTCGGAATACGATTTCCCTCATTGAAGCAAAGTCGTCAATTCCCTCCACAGTTTTTACTTTAAATTTTCTGTATTCCGATTTTCTGGGTTTCCCATCAATAAAACAAACCATGGAAGCCACTGTATTCGTCCCGCCCAAATGGGAGATATCGAATGCTTCAATCCGTCGCGGCGGCACCTTCATTTGAAGATCATCTTGGAGTTGGTTCACCATTTTTGGCACCAATTCCCGACGCTTCTTACGGTTGATCATCCATTCGCCCAAAAGCAATTTTGCGTTCTGAAAAGCCAATCGAACTTCTTTTGTCTTTTCGCCCCGTTGAGGAACTTGCAATTGGATGGCTCCACCCCGCTTTTCCCTCAACCATGCAATTACCTGATCTTTATTATCCGGCTCAACAGGAAGAGAAATTTCTTTTGGAATAAAATCCGATTCCAGGTAAAAACGGGTAACGATGATTTCAATCATTACTGCATCAGAATCATCTAAATTTCTAAGAGATATTTTTTCCCGGCTGGTGATCCGGCCATTGCGGATTCGAACAATCACCGCAATCCCATAATCTTCTTCTTTTGCCAGTGCAAACACATCCCGATCCTCAAAGTCTGCCGTAACTTTTCGCTGGCGGACTTTGAAGCGACCGATAGCATGAAGTTGATCTCGGTACATGCCAGCATCTTCAAAACGCATGTCGGCCGATGCTTCATCCATTTGATCTTTGATATAGGTTTCCGTCTCTTTGGTCCGTCCTTGGAGAAATTGAATCACTTGTTGGATCATCTCATTATAGTCCGCTTCACTCACCAGACCCTCACATGGTCCGTGGCATTTCTTGATATGGTAATCCAGGCAAACGCTCACTTTTTTTGTATAGATTGTCTCATCATTGATAAAATAATCGCAGCTGCGAACCGGGAAAATTTTATGCACAGCTTTCAAGGATCGCCTAAGGTGAAGCACATCCGTGTAAGGACCAAAATACTTCGACCCATCCCGAACAATTTTACGGGTGATAAATACCCTCGGATAAGGCTCTTTTGTGATGCGGATATAAGGAAATGACTTATCATCCTTCAGGCTCACATTATAATGGGGTTGATGCTGCTTGATGAGGTTTGCCTCTGTGAGTAGTGCTTCTACCTCACTGCGAACCACCAACCATTCCACCTCCACGATGTGTTTGATCATAGATATATTTTTCGCCGACTGATGTTTACTCTGCTGAAAGTATGAGCGCACTCGATTCCGTAACTGTTTAGCTTTACCAATATATATAATCTTACCTTCTTCATCCTTGAAAAAGTAAACACCCGGTTTCGTTGGGATTTGATTGATTCTGTTTTGCTTGATTAAAGTCATTCCTGCTTGTAGTATCTCATTGGAATTTATCTATGTTACACCCAAATAAATTATCGACCTTTTTTGTTATCTCCGTTTTTATGGTCACAATGTATATAACCGGTTGCGCCGGCACAAAGCCAGAAGACCCGTCATTTGATTTTACGCCGGATTCCTTTACAAATATTCTTTTGCAGATTGATAATGGCACGCTGTTTGAAATATTTGATAATCAAACTTACCAACTGAAAAATGAAACCGGCCGGGTTGTAGATGAAGGTAAATACACCTATCACCAAGTATCCAATAATTTTGCTTATTTAAGCATGAACAATTTTGACGTTGAAAAAAAGTTTGAAATGTATTTTGATAATCCGGTACATGGTAGGTATCGGTTTAGAATCGTAGGAAGTGGAAGCATGGGTGATGGCAATTTTGATATTATTCGTGGCGTGGATCTCGCAAATAAGGCCCATGAAAAAGCATTTGATTATTTGCTCCCGGGAAATAAAGAAGGAAAAGACTTCGCCCCTGAGTATTTGTCAAAAGGTAATTACCAATTTCTTATTCACACCAAGGATGCACCTATATTAAAAGGAATTCAATTTATTGTTATCTTAAAAGAAAACGGTGCTTATTCATTCGATCCTAAATATGATGAATTTTTAGAATCACACACAGGTATTTATTATTACAAAAAATCAGGATTAAATAAGGCTGAACTTATTTTAGATGGCTTCAGTAAAGAAAAATTTCAACTCACATTTCAAAATTCAGGATCTGGATTTTTCAAAATACAATCTCCCCAAAAAGACAACGTTTATGAAGGGATATTTGTTAGAGAATAATTAGATTTTTATATTTTTCTTCTACGAAAAGGTCAAATGGGCATGATTTCAGGATCCCCGAGCCTTTATTATTGATTTAACGTATCAACGCATTTACGCCCAATAATTGACCGGTGATCTCGTCTATTATACAAATTATTACATTGGTATCAGGATGTATCTCAATGGACAGTAATTCTTGATAAATTATACAGGCATTTTATTTTTTATTCCCGCTTTGCTGAGTTGATATGACAGCATAAAATCGTTAAATTCGCGCCCCCATTTCCGGGTACTAATCTTCAACTGATTGAAGGAATCTAATTCACTATAAGTATTAACCGGATGGCGTAGAAACATTTATCCTAAAATCCCGGAGAATAATTTTGATCTCAACCGCAAACGTATCCATTCAATTTGGCGCTAAACCACTTTTTGAAAATATTTCTGTCACTTTTGGCAAAGGTAACCGATATGGCCTTATCGGGGCCAACGGTTCGGGTAAATCTACCCTTATGAAAATTCTATCCGGTGAAGAAGACCCCACCACTGGTGCTGTTTCAATCAATAAAAATGATCGCCTCGCTAAATTGAATCAGGACCAGTTTGCCTACGAAAATATGACTGTCATCGATTGTGTGGTAATGGGCCATGGAAAATTATGGCGAATCAAACAAGAGCGTGAGCGGATTTATGCCCTCCCGGAAATGAGTGAGGAAGACGGTATGAAAGTAGGCGATTTGGAAATGGAATTTGCCGAATTGGACGGATATACGGCTGAATCCCGTGCGGGCGATTTACTTTTGGGCGTAGGCATACCGTTAGAACAGCATGAAGGTCCTATGAGTGCCATTGCGCCGGGATGGAAATTGCGAGTATTACTTGCCCAAGCCCTGTTCGCCGATCCGGATATTCTTCTTTTGGATGAGCCCACCAACAACCTGGATATTAATACGATCCGTTGGTTAGAAAATGTATTGACCAGACGGAACAGCACTATGATCATTATTTCTCATGACCGGCATTTCCTAAATAGCGTATGTACACACATGGCCGATTTGGATTACGGTGAACTCCGTATTTATCCCGGTAATTATGATGATTTTATGACAGCATCAACCCAGGCACGCCAACGATTACTAGAAGACAATGCCAAGAAAAAAGCTCAAATTGCTGAATTACAGTCTTTTGTAAAACGATTTTCAGCCAATGCCTCTAAGGCAAAACAAGCCACGTCTCGGGCAAATCAAATTGATAAAATCAAACTGGAAGATATTAAGAATTCGAGCCGGGTTTACCCTTTTATCCGATTTCAACAGGATAAGAAAATTTTCAATACAGCTTTAGAGGTCAAAGATTTTACCAAAGGGTATGAAGATCTTACTCTTTTCACCAAATTTAATCTTTTAGTCGAAACCGGCGAACGGCTGGCCATTATTGGGCCCAATGGTATCGGAAAGACAACCCTTTTGGAATGTTTGGTGGACAATCTCACGCCTGATAGTGGGGATATTAAATGGTCTGACAATGTACGCATCGGTTACTTTGCCCAAAACCACGGTGCTGATTTTGATTCTGATATGTCATTGATTGATTGGATGAGTCAATGGCGGCAAAAGGATGACGATATGCAAGTCATTCGGGGAACGCTTGGACGGTTATTATTTTCACAGAATGACATTAACAAACCGGTTCGGGTGATTTCTGGTGGAGAGCAACGTCGTATGTTGTTTGGGAAATTAACTTTGCAGCGGCCCAACGTGATTATCATGGATGAACCCACCAACCATTTGGATATGGAGTCAATCGAATCTCTCAATGGTGCGCTGGATAACTTTCCCGGAACCCTAATTTTTGTTAGTCACGATCGGGAATTCGTTTCATCTCTGGCAACTCGAATTATCGAATTGACACCGCGAAGAGTTCTGGAATACAATAGCAATTATGACAACTATCTTCATAGTCGTGGCGTTGAATAAATTTTAGATTAAACTACCATAATTATTTAAAACGTAAATATGTAACATTTCGCCTTACGTTTTAAATAATTTTTCTTTCTGCTATTGAATTAATGACCAAAAGGCAAATAAAATCTTGTGCCGTTATTTAATTCTCAAAGCGAAACATAATGAAAATTCCACGAATATTCTCACTTTTACTTCTATTGACCCAATTCCTTTTCGCCAGTCTTGAAAAGGAACTCCAGACCAAATTCATTTTGGCTGAGCCCGGGGATACTATTATCATTCCTGCTGGGATACACCAAATCCGCGGGACTTTATCCATCGAAGGAAAAGAAAATCTCGTCATTCGCGGAACGGGGATGGATAAATCTATCCTTTCTTTTAAAGGACAAACGGAGGGCGCCCAGGGGATAAGCATTACCAATTCGAAGAATATTATTCTTGAAGATTTTTCCGTTCAGGATACCAAAGGTGATGCCATCAAAGCTCAATATGTGGATGGTATTGTATTTCGTGGTGTAAACGCGGAATGGACCGGCGGTCCCAAAGAAACAAACGGTGCATATGGGCTCTACCCCGTTCAATGCCAAAATGTGCTAATAGAATACTCAGTAGCTATTGGTGCCTCCGATGCGGGTATTTATGTGGGCCAATCCAAAGATATAATTGTCCGAAATTCTAGGGCAATCCATAATGTAGCTGGCATTGAAATTGAAAATTCCATCAATGCAAAAGTGTACGATAATCATTCCCACGATAATACAGGCGGTATTCTTATTTTTGACCTACCCGATCTCGTTCAGAAAAAAGGCGGCAATATCCACGTATTCAACAATTTGATTGAGTTCAATAATCTGGAAAACTTTGCCCCTGAAGGTAACATCGTCGGTAAAGTCCTCCCCGGGACAGGCATTATGGTGTTGGCCACCAGCGATGTACATATTTATGAAAATACCATTCGTAACAATAAAAGTATCGGTACCGGCGTTGTGAGTTATTTTATCACCGAAGAGGCCATCAGTGACAGTCTGTACAATCCCTATACTTCCGACATCCATATTTATAATAACGTCTACGAACGACTGCCGGGCTTCCCTGCGTTAGGTTATGAGATCGGCAAGTTGATGGCGGTTAAATACGGCAGAAATACCCCCGATATCATTTATGACGGCATGCCGGATCCTGCGAATCAATCCGCCACAGGATTATGCATTCAGAATAATGGCGACGCTCGGTTTTCCAACATGGATATTGAGCATAATTTCGAAAAATGGTATTCGCCCTTTTTATCCAATTTTTCCGAGGATGCCTCAACCCATCATTGCGGCGTATCCCACACCATCTCATCAAAATAAATTCAATGAGAATAAATTTGAGTGGATCATTTTTACTTCTACTCTGCCTCTCCTTTTCGATCGCAATCGGAGGAAATCCTCTCAAATATGCCAAACCCAAACTATCCGATTATGGATTTTTTAAGGGGAAAATGTCAGATCATATTCCAACAGATGGAGTGGTCCCTTATGACGTATCTGCCCAACTATTTTCCGATTATGCCCTGAAATCACGGTTCGTCGTTTTACCCGACGGACAACAAATATCCTATCAATCAGACGGAACTTTCGATTTTCCTGAAGGCACCATTTTAGTTAAAACATTTTATTATCCGGCTGATTTTCGAAATCCGAATGAAAATATTCGCCTCATTGAAACCCGTCTATTAATAAACACGCCGGAGGGTTGGCTGGGCTTCCCATACGTTTGGAATGAAGCACAAACGGAAGCTGTTCTTGAAATCGCAGGCCATCGAACAGCCGCGTCATTTATAGACAAAAATGGGGGTCTCTCCACCTTTGAATATAGTGTTCCCAATTTCAACCAGTGTAAAGGGTGTCATGTGAATCAGAATAAGATGATTCCTATTGGACCTAAAGTTCGATTGCTGAACCATGATTATGATTACTTAGATGGCAAAATGAACCAATTGAAAAAATGGTCTATGCTAGAAATGATTAAGGGACTGCCCAATTTAGCAACACTGCCCCACACACCAGATTATGATAATCTTAATGATGGTTCAGTGGCTGAACGGGCACGGGCTTGGATCGATATTAATTGTGCCCATTGTCATCGCCTAGGCGCACCGGGAGAAACTTCGGGATTATTTTTAAATGTTGAAGAAATAAATCCAACCAGATTGGGTGTACATAAGCCGCCAGTGGCCGCCGGTCGTGGCGCTGGGAATTTGAAGCATACGATTGTCCCAGGTCATCCTGAAAAATCGATAATGGTGTACCGGATGGAATCTGTGGACCCGGGGATTATGATGCCGGAATTAGGACGAAAATTAGTCCATAATGAAGGAGTTGAATTGGTGAAAGCGTGGATTCGGGGAATGAAACCGTAGAAATACATGGGAATGTGTCTCTACAATTTTTTCACGAATAAATTATCGACATTCCTATTATTTTTATCTTGTTCCTAATTCATTGAATTTAACAAAATATATTCCCGAATTCGTTCAAATGAATTTTTATTTCGAATGATATGATCCCAAAAACGTGGTTGCCAGCTAAAGTTGAGGTTGTGGCTTTTGCGAATTTCATACGTACATCGCCCTTTGAACCACCTAATTACTTTTGATAATGATGATTTTGACAACAGTGGATTCTTTAGTTTCGTTACTCACCCAACTGTAGAGACGCGATTAATCGCGTCTCTACGATAAACAACGTGCCGTGTCTTTTCATCCGTAATTTCAATTATCCCATAAACATGATTTGGCATGACGACATATTCATCCAATTCGACATTATCAAGATGGTCCAGGATTTCTTCCCAACAGGAATTGGCAACCCCACCAATTTCGTTTAATGCCATTTTCCCATCTACAACATCCCCGTACCAACATTGAAAATTCTTGCTGCAAATCGTAATAAAATACAATCCGGGGTCACTGGAATCCCACCCCGGCAAGCGAATGAACTCTATAAGATATTTATTTTTGAATTTTGTCATTACGTTGGATCAATCCAACTTATTCACCTTATCATAATCGGTCGGGATTTCAAAATCGGCCCGATTAAACGGCACATTTTTCGCAGATTTCAATTCCCACACCATTTTAAACCCTTTATTATCATCTTTCATTTCCATGGTATATTTTACCATCCGCCCGGGCACCGACTCGTATTCATGATCGGACTCAGGCAACATGGATTCTGAAAAACTCTGGGGTACATTCAGTTTCTTCCCACCATAGGATTCCACCAACGCACTTTCTACATCCATAGCATAACGGAATACCATGGTATCTGTTGTAAGCCATTCTTCGATAAAAACCATACCCTTATCACCATGAATTTTTGTGGTCACTTTACGGACCTTAAAACCATTGATAGTTTCCATCTTGTCTGAAATCGTCCGTTCAATTTTGTCTTCTTTGTCGTTGTTATTGTCTTTTTCCGATTCTGCATCGATTGAATTATCATCCTCCTTTTTCGATCTACCGTCAATATTCGAACCAGCACTCATTCCCTTTAGGGTCGGCTTCCCTTCATTCTCACGAATTATACCAAAAGTCTCTTGAGCGTACTCCTCATCTTTCACATTGTAAACAGTCCGTGCTTCATTTTGGCCATCCAAGATGTAACCAACCGTTTTATTCCCACCCATGGCCATTCGGATTAAAAACCGATCCACGTCTATGATTGACTCCTCGCGAAACAAACCATCTGCGGCATATTTCGTTGTTTTAGTGATGACTTCGCCGATATACGGCGCATACATAAACATGGTTTCTTCAATAACAACTTGGGTTTGTGCAAATATATTTGCCGTGAATAAAATGAATATAGAAAATAGAAATTTCATCATAACTCCTTCTGGGTTTGAATTGATTCTAAGACTTAAATATAAATGAATTGGTTGTCTTTAATCATCAATATCTTTCACACACCGAAATCCTTCGGGATTTCCGTCCAGAATATGTTTGATTAAGGATTCCACGCTTTACTATATAATATGCATTGAAATAGGAATTCGTTTACACACAATATCAATTTATATATGTCAAGACGTAGCATGCTACGTCTCTACCGAATTAATTCGAACAAAAATTCCCCTATTACCTACCTCGTCTATGGGATGGTGTAGGCAACAGGGGAACTTTGCCCGAGAGGTTGTGAGGCCGTATTCCGAATAAAAACATAGAGACACGGTCAAGATAATTTGAGGCGTCTCTACGGCAATTATCAAATTTGATTACATAATAAAAAAGGTTCTTCCCCCACCGCCAAACCGGGGGTTCACCACATTATTATATTTTGACCCAAAAGTATAGGATAAACTAATTCCGGAGAAATAGGAATATTGGGATTTCAGTTCTTTGCGTCTCAGCAGTACATCTTCAACCGGTACATCATCACCGCTGGCTAAATTGAGTTGATCTCGAATCCTGGAATAGGATCCATAGAAATTCACACTCAATCCTTTGAAAACACGTAAATTTAAAGATGTGAATAAGGAAAGCTGGTTTTTGGATGAATCATGTATATAGGCAGAACCATACACATTTGCATCGGCCGAACCCCACGGCTGGACGAATGAAACCGACATCCTTGCCGCTTGCTGCATAAGTTGCTCCTTTGTCTTAAAATAAATTGTTTCTTTGGTATAATTACGATCATTTAACCCAATCCCATATTCAACACGCATTTGCCGGTGGTTTGATTCCGAATAGGGGAAGTAATTGAATTCCACCTTAGGTGTCAACGTTATACTTTGATCCATATTACTGAAAGAGGATGAAGATACTGATCCCCATACACCCGCAGAAAAGTGCTTGCCGAGAGATTTAATCACCGAACCGGATACATTATTTGATTCTTCTGAACTTTTAATTTTTATTGTACCATAGTCAAAACGATCGTTATTCTTACTCATACGCATAGACATTCTGATCTTCCAGTTTTCCGTAACTCTCGATGCAGAAATTGAACCGGACAGTCTTTCGGATTCAGATGTTTGCCGACCGTTGATATTCCCACTCAAGCGCGTGGTAAAAACCCATTTATTCCATTTATCCACAGGCATGACCATTTTTTCTTTTTTGATTGGTTCAAAGGAAATTTTAAATCGTTCCATCATTGGGTCATTCTTCATGTAGGGCAATAATCCCACATGCAAATATTTTACCATTTTTTTACGGACGTCATCACTGGTTGCAGTTTTTTCAGTATTAAATGTAATGGTATCGCTCCGTCCTTCATTGGCTTTCAACCCATAGAATATCATGTTGTATTCACTGCCGCCGCCCCCCGTCGTTTGAGTAGTAAGCAGCATATGCACATCCGCATCCTCTCGATTTCGTACGTGATTAACGTAGGAAACCTTTTCACGAAAATAATCCATATCGCAAAATTGGCAATCCGTGAACAGGTTGAGCGTTTGTGAAGATAGCGCTGAAGATATCAGTAAAATGGAAAATAGATATTTCAATTTCCCCCCTTTTCTTATTGTAGTTTGACTAATGGATTTACGTATTAAATAAAATATGTTATGAATTGATAATTTGTTTACATCTTCCGACTTCGCTCCCCGACTGATCGGAGCGCAAAGTTTAGAAGTAATTCTAATCTTTTAAATGGATATCCGTATTATACCCCTTGACAGATAATTTTCCTTTTCCTTTCCCAAGCGTCGTGGTTAACGAATAGGAGCCGTCTTTATCCTTTGTAAGAAAATCGGTAAATTTTGGAGAATGGATGGAACCATATTTTGTATGAATATCTAATTGGGCATCCAGGGATTCCACATCATTCATTTTGACTTTACCATATTCGGATTTTAAATCGATATCGGCAACGCCTGTTCGAATGTCTTTCAAAATAATATTACCATTATAAACATCGCACAAAATTGTGGGCGACGCATTTTCAATTTCGATATCGCCGTATTTGGTTTCTACAGTGATTGATCCTTTTACATCTTCCAATTCAATGTCTCCATTATAATTCTCTACGTCGACGGTACTATTTGCATTTTTAACTTTTACTTTCCCATATTTATTCAAAGCAAAAACTGGGCCTTCTACTGAATTCACATCCACATCACCATTATAACTATCCACATCCACATCACCTTTGATGTTGCTAATATCAGTTGACCCATATTTATTCACAATCACAGTGGATTTCCCAATATTTTCCACAGATACATCATTATTGTAGTTATGAATTTCAGATTGACCGTCAACATTAAGAACATCCACTTCCCCGTATTTGTTTTCAATCAAAGCATTACCTGTAATTCTGCTGACACTGACATACCCATTCGCATTTTCAACTTCTACCAATCCTTCAATTTGATCGACTTCTACATTGCCATATTTGCTTTTGATTTTAGTATCTTTTGCAAATCCCACATTAATATCCCCATTGCTTGACTCCAGGGATACGGCCCCTCCTGTTTCTTTTAGGTTTATGTCCCCGTATTTATTTTCGAGATCAACGGACACACCTTTCGGTACCAATATGTCCAAATCAACGGAATAATTCCCACCATTCAAAACCCTGGGCAAAGAGTAAGTTCGAGTACTCGTAGAACGTGGTGCAATTAAATGACGAATGCGATCATTCATTTTAGACTTCACTCTAAGCGTTTTATTCCACAGTTTTGCCTGAATCTCTATTTCCTCCAAAGCCAGTTTAGCATTCTCCTCATTTCGTCGTGATACAGTGATTACGGCACTTATGTGGACACTGTCCTTCTTCCATCCTGTTATGGTTACATCGCCATATTTATTTTCAACATCAAGGTTCCCATCAGAAGGGAGGAAAACAACCTTTTCGATTTCTTTACTGAGCTTAACATTATTTTTTCTATTGGTATATACCTCATATAATTCCGCCTCTTGCCTTGATGCTTCTCGTTTATATTCATCATGCTTTATTCGGACTTTATCCAGTTCGCCACTTTCGGTAAGTTGCTTAAGATCTTCCTGAACCCTTCTCATTTCCTCTTTTTCCAATAATAGTAACCCTTCGGCTCTTTTATAAACTCGTCTTGCCACATTAGCATCCGGAACCGGGGCTATAGCTGGCACAGTCGAAACCGAGGGTACAACTCGGACGGTCGGAACTGGCGGGATGTGATTGATAGAATCCTTCTCTTGCCCTATCATTAAGCTAAACAATAAAATTGTTAATAGATATTTGATACGTTTCATGATGTTAGTTCCTTGTTTAATTCGAGCATAGTTTTAAGGTTAGTTAATTTTTCTGTATAGGCATAGAAAAGCGATTTATGTATGGCAGGACTGTAAGGGTTCTCTTGTAAACTTTCTTTACATTCAGCAATCATTTCATCCAGCATTTGAATTTTCTCCTGGTATAGAACAAATACCTCATGGGCATCGTCCGGGATTTCAATTTTTACCTGTTTTTCCAATTCGGCAATCACTTCTTCGTATAATTTCTGCGATTCCAATACTTTCTGATCTAGTTCTGAAGCCAGAATTGCTGCATCATTTTCTGAAATAAATTCCGGTACGGTTTTCTGATTAAAAATGACCAAAACAATTAGGACAGCCATTGCGGTTCCGACGAATGCGAATTGAAGGCGAGGTCCCGGCCTCAAAGAATCCATCAACCGGTTCAGCCATGTTTCTTGATGGGGTTGATGCTGAACCTCTCTTTGGATATGACGCCAGACATCGTCCGATGGACTTAAGTCCGAACTTTCATTTTTGGCTTCAGCTAGCCAACCATCAAATTTTTTGTCTTTGTCATTTTTCATAATGAACATCCATTTCTTTTAAAATCTTCTGCAATTTTTTCCGCGCCCGGTGATATTGAGATTTTACCGTACCAACCGAAACACCCAGGATATTAGCCACATTCTCTTGTGGCAGCTCCTGAATTGCAACCAAAATGAAAACATTTCTGTACCCCAATGATAACCGTTGCAAAGCCGATGTTAGTTGCCCCCATTGACTCTCCTTCTCAGGATGAGTAACCAGGGACCCATCATCAATTTCGTCCCATTTACGATTCGATGATTTGACAGCCGATTTCGCCGCGTTAATTACGATGCGATACATCCATCCTTCCAAAACTGCTGGATTCCTGAGAGCGTCTATTTTGTAAAATATTTTTACAAACGTGTCTTGCAGGATATCTTCAGCTTCGTCGGGATCATTGCAAATCGCAACTGCCGTTCGGTACAGGGGTTGCTTATAATTTTCATAAAGCGTTTTGAAAGCCATTTGATCTCCGGCTTTCAGTCCCTTCACGATTTTTTTCGCTTGTGCTATTTTCACAGTTTATCAGTCGTCACGTTCATAATGACGGGTATATTGGGTAAAAGGTTGCATGGATATTTTTGAAAATATAATTTAAACTGCAAAGACGCATTGCTATGCGTCTTTATTATCACAGCTAAACAGATATAAATCGAAATCGATATAAACAGAAGCTGATGATTAAAAGTGGAATTGTAATTATTGGCACGCCAAATACCCCTAAGGGTGACTCGCCCATAACCTTAATCCATCCTACTAATAACGAAGTAAACATTATCACGATATCAACAAAATATTCACGATAGACGAAAATAAAGAGCATAGCAAACACACCACCAATGCCATTGATTATCCAATATATTCTTTCGAATGGATTTTGCGTCACCGGTATTGTATCTAATTTCATACTTAATGACAAGGGCATTTCCCTTTCCGCTTTCCGAAATGCCTGCGATAATTGATTTTCCTGACTTTTGTTTAATTTTGTCATTTCAGTTCTAATCTTTTGGCCAATTCTTTTTTAGCCCGGTAAATATGGGATTTCAGTGTATTTAATGGAATATCCATTATCGCCGCCACCTCTTCATATGAATGTGAATTAAAGTAATACAAACTGATGGCCAATCTCAAATTAGGGCTTAGGCCACCAATTGCCCGATGTAAATCCATATGTCGATATACTTTTTCCATTTCTTTTTCAACCGTTTTATTCTCACCTAAGCTAGGCATAGTTTCGATATCATCCATTTCACGGTATTTTTTTTCCCGCTTTAGATAGTTGAAACAAGTATTTTTTGTAATTCGATAAATCCAGGTGGACATTTTTGCATCTCCACGAAAACTCCCATAATTTTTGTATATCTTGATAAATACTTCCTGGGTGATATCTTCTGCGGCAACTTCATTCTGAACAGTGTGCAATGCTACAGTATATATCTTATCACCATATTTATTAACGATCCGTGTGAATAATTCATTATCCAAAACACATGCCTGTTAATTTAATCATCCACCTATATCTCATCCATTAGAGTCAAATTTACGTTCGAATGTTGCAATTTTTCTCATATATGCAACAAATTGATTGATTGGGTTGTCATACGTAAAAATAAAGGAATCGATCAAAATGAATACAGAACAAATCGCAATCATCGGTGGTCAAATCATCGGATTAATATCCATATTGGGTTTATTTGGAATAATAGGGTATGTTTTTTGGGTCAGATATAAAGAAAAACAACTGCACCACGAACAGGTCTTAGCAGCCATTGAAAAAGGTGCAGACGTTCCTCTGCCTCCGCCCAAAGTGAGAAACTATAGAAACCAGGGACTGGTATGGTTATTTATTGGCATTGCCTGTTTAATTGCTATTTATATTTCGTCCGGTGTGATTGAAGGCGCAATCTGGGGATTATGCCCGGTAGCGATAGGCATTGCATTATTGCTGATCCATAAATATGAAAACCAGGACAAAATGCAATCGGAAAATGAAATCAAACTCGAATTGAATAAATAGTATTAATAAATCAATTCAATTGATATAATGTAGAGACATCTGCCAGTTGGCGGAGGTCTCTACTGTTCCATGAGGGAATTAAATTTTTCTCTCACCAAGGCAATTGCTCCAGATCCACGTTTCCGCCGGAGAGAATTAACCCTACCTGTTTTCCTTCAAATACATTTCGTGTTTTTAAAACAGCCCCCAAAGTGATGGCACTGGATGGCTCCACAATAATCTTCATCCGTTCCCAGATCATGCGCATGGCATCGATGATTTCCTCTTCTGTTACAGTGATGATCCGATCAACATGTTCTTTAATGATGGGAAAAGTAATAGTGCCGATCTGTGCACGCAATCCGTCGCAAATCGTATCAATAGTCTCATTTCCCACAATCTCCCCTTTTTGAAGAGATCGATAAGCATCATCCGCCTCTAAGGGTTCTGCACCGAAGACTTTTACATGTGAACCCATTCCTTTTGCTGAGAGTAATGTACCACTCAATAACCCACCGCCACTGACAGGAGAAACGATCATATCCAAACCCGGATGATCTTCAAGCAATTCTTTAGCGGCCGTCCCCTGCCCTGCAATAATCCGTTCATCATTGTATGGATGAACCACAGCAGCACCCGTTTTTTCGACCAAATCGGCTAAAACACTTTCTCGAGAAGATTGTCCCGGTTCACACCTTACCACTACGCCTCCATTTCGTTCTACATTGTTTACTTTGATCTTCGGCGTATTGTTGGGCATGACCACTTTGGTTTTACCACCTCTTCTTGAGACAGCCATAGAAAGCGCAGCACCATGATTCCCAGAGGATGTTGTGGCTATGCCTCTATCCAATTCCTCTTGGGTTAACTGCTCAACCGTATTGGTGGCACCACGGATTTTGAACGATCCCGCTTTTTGAAAATTATCACATTTAAAAAAGAGTTTTGCCCCACTTAATTCGTCCAAGCTCTTATTACTCATCACCGGTGTGCGGTGGATAAATGGTCGAATTCGATCGTGGGCGGCTTCAATATCTTTCAGAGTTATCATAGTTAAATATAAAGTTATTTCTTGGAATAAATTCCTATTTGTTCATTCTTGGCACAAGCGGTGAAGACCGCAAATATTTTTTCCAGCGATGAATATTTTCGCTCTTTCAATCTAAAGAAAAGGACATTAGAATTCATTTTTTTGATTTAACAAACATTCACAAATATTTATTACACTTCATTGATTGATTGGCCTGAAATAAATTCAAAGATTATAATGCCTATCAACCGGTAAATCTTATCCTCTACCCAAAGGTAAAACATGAATAAAAGCTCAAATCTACACATGACAACGGAAGAATTTCGGAAGCAGGGGCATGCGGTCGTGGATTGGATTGCTGACTATTATGACAAAATTGAGACCTACCCCGTCCTTTCTCAAGTTCAACCCGGAGATATTCGGTCCAAATTACCGAAATCAGCACCCCAGAAAGGGCGGCCTTATGAAGAAATACTTAATGACATGAATCAACTTATGCCTGGTATCACCCATTGGCAATCACCCAATTTTCACGCCTATTTCCCTTGTGCCACCAGCGGTCCCGCTATCCTTGGGGATCTAATCTCAACAGGATTGGGAATCCAGGGAATGATCTGGGCAACCAGTCCCACATGTACAGAGGTGGAAACGCATGTACTCGATTGGTTGGTGGATATGATGGACCTCTCCCAAAAATTTAAATCCACTTCAACCGGTGGGGGTGTATTGCAGGATACTGCATCTAGCTCTAGCCTCGTGGCTCTCATTGCCGCCAGAGAAAAGGCATCCAATGGCAGAATCAATAAAAATGGTCATACTGGGCGACTGACGGTTTATACTTCATCTCAAGCGCACTCTTCCATAGAAAAGGCCGTTAAGATCACAGGAATGGGTAAAAATAGCCTTCGTCTCATTGATGTGGATGAACGATTTGCCATGCGTTCAGATTTGCTCCACAGGCAAATTGAACAGGATATTGCAGACGGATTTACGCCGGCGTTTGTTTGTGCGACCGCAGGGACGACTTCCAGCACGGCATTCGATCCCATCGCTGAAATTGGGAAAATTTGCGCAGAATTTGGAATTTGGCTCCACGTGGACGCTGCCATGGCCGGCCCCGCTGCTCTTTGTCCTGAATATCGTTTCATTCACGAGGGAATTGAGTTTGCCGACAGTTACACATTCAACCCCCATAAATGGATGCTAACTAATTTTGACTGCAGTGTTTTTTATGTCGCCGATAGAAAAATTCTGATCGACTCTCTGTCAATTCTGCCGGAATATTTAAAGAATAAGGCCACTGAATCCGGCGCTGTTTTTGATTACCGGGATTGGGGTATTCCCCTGGGAAGACGATTCCGCGCGATGAAACTCTGGCATGTGATCAATTATTATGGTGTCGAAGGCCTGCAGCAATACATTCGAGAGAATATATCCCATACCCAAGAATTGAAAGAATGGATTGAAACGGACGATCGGTTTGAAATTGTGGCACCGGTGCCATTAAACCTCATCTGTTTCAGGCATAAAAGTGGCGATGATTTTAATGAACGATTATTGAATGAACTGAATGCCAGTGGGAATATCTACCTCACCCATACTAAACTGAATGGTCAATATGTAATTCGTTTTTCTATCGGTCAAGCTAACACAACCTTAGAACATATTAAGAAGTCATGGACTCTTATTCAGGATACTGTGGTTAAATTAGAACAGGAGTAACCCTAAAATGATTGAAATGATGAGCCCTAGCGAATCATTTTTAAACTCGCAATGATTCGTCTATACTTATCATTGTACACCAGTTTTTATGGTTTCTCAACCAGTTTTTTATTTGCCGGAGTAATTTTCAAGTACTGGTAATTCTCGAAAAGTCATCCTAAATGGACTAAAATGATGAACCTTTGCAAATCATCTTTAGTACCCGCAATGACTCGCTAATGCTCATCATCTCACACCTGTTTTAAGGTTTTTCAGCCAGTTCCACCAGGACACCACCGGTACTTTTGGGATGGATAAAAACAACTTTATACCCTTCAGCCCCAACAGTCGGAGTATCGGATAAAACGCGAATATTATTTTCTTTAAGTTCTTTTATTGCTACTATTATATTATCAACTTCAAGACATACATGATGGATACCCGAACCCCGTTTTTGGAGAAATTTGCCAACGGGAGTATCAGTACCCACTGCCTCCAACAATTCAACTTTGCCACGGCCGGTGTCATAAATATCTGTGGTCACCCCCTGATCTTCAACAACTTCTTTTCCACTGTGAGAAATATTAAGGGCATGCTTCCAAAATGGTGCATCTGTCTCCAGGTCATTGACTGCAATAGCGATATGTTCTATGCCGAGTATTTTCATATTATACATTTGGGGACCACCGATAGACAGTCCTTACATTAATTTTTGGTTGATTTGTAGGGGACGCAATAATGCGCCCCCTACATTAGATTTTGTTCATTAGAATTTAAAGAAACACCCAGCCCATTACCTTGGGGTAATACCAATTTTCCATTTTCTACCAATACACCCCGATATGGATCGTTATTGATAAGGAGGTTTCCATCCAAATCAGCATAGTCCACTAAGGGAGATAAATGAGCCGCAGCGGTGATGCTCACCGAAGATTCGATCATGCACCCCAGCATGATCAGCATATCCCTTTCACGCGCCATCTTGACCATTTTCAGTGCTTCAAATAAAGAACCGCATTTCATCAGCTTAATGTTAATCCCGTCAAATACGTTATGAATTCCAGGGATATCCCCCGAATTCAGGCTGTTCTCATCGGCAATCAGGGGTAAGGGCGATTTTTTACGGAGTTTAACGGTATCATCCAAATTCATTGACTTAAAGGGCTGTTCCACAAATTCCACATTCCGATCCGCCAGCCATTTGCACATCATTATTCCGGTTTCCAGATCCCAGCCTTCATTGGCATCTACGCGAATTAATTTATCGGTCTCAGCTCGAATCGCACTCAGAATTTTCTTATCCAGCGCTTCACCCATTCCCAATTTCACTTTTAGAATGTGAAATGGCTCTGCTTCTTTCACTTTTTCAGTGATAAGGTTCATGTCCCCAATTGAAATTGTAAATGATGTTTTTGGTGCTTGGGTGGGGTCAGCTCCAAAATACTCGTGAAGGGGGATTCCCTCCTTTTGGCACCACCAGTCCAGGATCGCGATTGATAAAGCAACTTCTAAAGATTTTATCCCCTGTGATTGAGTCAAAACTGCATTTGAAAATATGATTGGGTCATCCATGTATTCCGGCACTCGAATGCCCAATTCAAGGACTTTTAATACGTCGTCGGTCAATTCATTATAGCGAGTGGATGGGGCAGCTTCGCCTCGACCGATAATCCCATCTCCCTCGAGATAGACATACAGAATATCATAATAATCATGTGAACTGCGTGATATCCCAAAAGGATGGGTACAATTAATACGGTATGTAGTATAGGATATTTTCATTTTCTATTGTGGCGCACCGGCACTGCCTTCCCAGTCGGGATCCGCTACACCAATCCACCCATTTCCATTCTTATTTTTTATCACTGCATGGACTCGCCCGAACCGCGCCTTTTGTCGCTGCACCGTCACTTCATGTCCAAACCCGGCAAAATAACTACTGTCCGGTTCAGACCATCCTTCCCCGCCGGTAAATTCAATATCTATTCCATTTTTGGTGGGCTGAACTCTTGGGAGCACCAGAGCTTTTTCAAGCGAATGGTTTTGATCGATAATACGACTGATCACTGCCACAATTGACGAGGGGATTCGTGATCCACCGGCTGCCCCCAGTGCCAATACCGGTTTACCCTCTTTTGAAACTATGATGGGTGAAATGTGAGATGGTGCACGCTGCCCCGCTTTTACCTCACCCAAATAACCACCCAGAGTTTGGGCGTAAACAAATCCGAGTCCCGGCGTAGCAACTTTGGACCCCATGATTGTTCCAACAGTTTGCGTCAGTGAAACAATCATGCCATTTTTATCCACCACAGTAAGATGAGTCGTATGTCCCATGGGAGCCGTGAACGATTCCGGTAATACATCCCAATCTATAAATGTCTGTTCATCATGAATTTCAGCTGCTCGTTTTCTTGCCCATTCTTTGGATGTAAGCCTTTCTGCGTCTGCCAACGATTGTTGGTCTCGCCGATCTAAATAAGCTGCATCAATGGCGTGATAAACAGCCTCACCCCATGCTTGATTATCAGACAGATTATCCGAATAAGATTCAAGTACTTGCAGCGCCTCAATCGTAATAGCACCAAAAGACGGCATCCATAGGGCCGTAAGGTCGTGTCCACGATAGGAACCTTTAACTATGTGAGAATTTTCAGCCTTGTATTCAGCCAATGCTTTCATACTCAACACACCGCCGTTGGCTCGATTATCCGCAACAATCTTTTCTGCGATCCAACCTGTGTAAAACACATCAGGACCTTCATCGGCAATCGCCTGTAATACTCTCGCCAGGTCTTTCTGAACGAACCATTGTCCCGGCGCTATGGGTGATCCATCTTGATTTAGATAATGCTGTTTTGAACCTTCAAATTCATTGAGTTGTTTATTCACCAATGATTGGCGATACGCTTCTCCGGCGATCAGAGCATGACCCTTTGCCGCTATGGCGATGGCTGGCATCATCACATCCTTGAGATTGAGACTACCATGTTCAGACATCGCTTTGGTCAATCCGCGGATAACACCCGGAATGCCGATGCTGGGATATCCATAACGTTTTTTGGGCGCATTTTCATAGTCATAATCACTGGGCGCTGCAGTGGTGCCGTCAATCCCATGGAACCCTGATTCCGGTGAATAAATTAATATTTGTGTTCTGCCACCGATTCCGCTCATAGAGGGCTCAACTACTGCCAGCGTAATGGCCGCAGCGATGGCAGCATCAACCGCATTCCCGCCTCTAGACAGCATGCTTACCCCTGCTTTTGTAGCCAGAGGATGACCGGTAACAATCACACCGTTTTCAGATTGTTGAACTTTTTGTCCTGCACTTGTGAAGCCTGTATCCGGGGTAGATTTAAACTGGGTACACCCAAACCAAAGCAAAAAGGTTAAATAAGTCGTTCTTTTGATCATCCGAGTTCTTTCTTAATCGCATCCATAAAGTTTAAATCGCCAAACCGAACTAAATCCGTTGTGGCAATTCCATGTTTTTTTTCTGTTCTTTCGATCTCGGCTCTGGCTTTTTCTTCAGTTAATTTGAATGTGAGCAAATTGATGCCAAGAAACTTTGCTTCTCTAAAATTTTTCATGAGATCGATATGGAGTTGCATAACCTGACCCATAGAAGCAATTGGAAGATCAGTCACATCTTGTTCACGACCGGGATCATGGGTCATTACCATAAAGTCGGGCATTGCACCGTAGAGTAATCCAAGCGTGACGCCGGCATAATATTGATTGGTTAGAGATCCTTGTCCCTCCACAACAATCAACTCTGTATCGTCCGGGCATTGATCAATTACATGTTCAATTTCGCCCGCCATAAAATCTGCCGTTACTGCGTCAATCGGTACACCGGTACCACTGAGTAAAATCCCTGTTTGTCCCGTACCGACGAATTCCACTCTTCGACCCTGCTTTTTCAGCCGTTGCGTAATTTCCCATCCTGTGGTCATCTTTCCCGTATCACAGTCAGTTCCAATAATCAGCAATACTGGGATTTTGCGGTCACGCCACGATCCTTTTGGAAAGTTAGGCGGACTTGGTGGTCGTCTCAGGTCGGTCAGGGTAACTCCGTTTTGTTCAGCTAAATCTGATAACTCAGCATCATCGCTAAGAAACTGATGCATACCACTTATGACATCGCATCCAGATTCAATGGCTGCGATAACTTCTTTCCGGTATTCCTTACTAATAAATCCGCCCTGAGATGCATTCCCAATAACTAAGGTATCCGGTTTTTTGCTAATACACGCTTTAAAACTTTCCACCACCGGAATATCGCCGCCGTAACCCAATTCAATTTCAGCTGTTTTACCTGTTTTACTTTTATCGATCACGGCTACAACTTCATCAGTGCGATATCTTATAAGCATATTCCCGGTCTTATTCAGGATATAGTTAAATGCATTATGACATAAAATGGCGACTCTTTTTTTATTATTGTACATAAGTAATTTATTTTTTCACAAACTTGAATTTATAATAATCGGTAATAATTGTTATTTTTTCCGCATCTACTCTCGGTATATTAACAAAATGGTAATTTTTTTACAATTCATTTCTTTATTAAGATAACCGAAGATGGCCCTTGTTGTGCTAGTTAGAAAATTGGATAAAAAGAGTCGTGTATAGATCAATCATCAATATATTGAGAATTACAAAATTAGCTAAAGCGTCACCTTAATCTCTTTTATATACTTATATACGGTCGGCCGTGTTACCGAGAGCGATTCACCAATAATTGATACGGCGCCACGCTTGTTTAAATGCCCACCGGCGATTAGATATTTAATCACGCCATATTTATCTTTTCGGGATAACACTTTATTGGTTAATCCATGGGACATCCGATAGTTATTGATGGCGATCTGAATATCTTCTTTGGTGCTGCCATAGAAGAAGGCTTCTTTCTCATTAATTTCAGGGTTCTCGTCTGTATTAGTAAACATGGATAATACATCTGAAAACTGTTTAAATACCGATAAATCATAATTAAGCCCCAAAGAGCCAATTATTTTATTTTCAGAATTTCGGATAGTTAATGTAGATGATTTTAATGGTTTACCGTCGGGACTTTCATTTTTATAGTTGATCACTAGGTCCGGTAATTCACCCATTAACTTTTTATATCCCACATCTGAGGTTCCCTCACCCACCTTCCTGCCTGTAACATGGTTATTAAAAATGGCAATGATAGAATGTTCCGGGTAACGGAGATCATGGACAATAACCTCCAAATGAGGTTTAAACATTTCTGAAAGCACTTCGGCCATTTTTATATAATGAGAGAATATATCCAAGTCTGTCAGATTTCCTTTATTCGTCAATTTATCAAGTCTTCCTAAAGTTATATACTTTCTACAGCTAAATCTGATTCTTCTAATTTTTCAATTTTGATATTGAACAAGCCATAAATAATTGCAATAACCGGATTAACAAGATTGAAAAAACAAAATGGTAAATAAGCAAAGGTTGCCACGCCCAATGAAGCGGACATATAAGCACCGCAAGTATTCCATGGAACAAGGGGAGAGGTAATTGTACCTGCATCCTCAAGCGCACGGGATAAATTTTTTGGCGCTAATCCACGGCGCGCGAACTCAGCCCGATACATTCGCCCCGGCAAGACAATTGCAATATATTGATCTGCCGTAATAATGTTTATACCAATGCATGTGGCGATTGTAGCTACAATTAATGACCCCGATGTTTTGGCAAAAGTCAAAATTGACTCAACCAGTTTGGCTAACAGGCCTATGGTCTCTAGCACGGCACCAAAGGTTAAAGCACATATTACGAGCCAAATCGTGTTTAACATGCTGACCATACCCCCACGACTTAACAAATCATCCACCATCGGTACTCCGCTATTCAGGTTGAAACCGGAATGCAAAGCTGTCCAAACCCCTGATATCATCGTTAATGGCCTGGACAAACTGGGTTGATTTGCAAAATTACTCACAACTTCCGGTTGGAATATTACCGCAAATACGCCTCCCAATAAGGCGCCGATCATGATGGTCGGAAAAGCCGGCATTCTTTTAAAGGCCATTCCAAACACCACAATTAGGGGAATAAAAGAAATTAAACTGACGTTAAATGAACTTTCAATTGTGGATTGTATGGCACCAAACCCTTCAGCTTCAACAGATGAACCACCCCTGAGGCCAATAACTAAAAACAATACGAGGGCGATGATTAAGCTAGGACCAGTTGTCCAAACCATATGACGGATATGCGTAAATAAATCTGTTCCTGCAACAGCGGGTGCCAAGTTTGTCGTGTCCGAAAGAGGTGACATTTTATCCCCGAAATAAGCACCGGAGATTACCGCTCCTGCTGTTACGGCCTCAGATAGTCCCAATCCAACCGCAATACCCATTAATGCCACGCCGAGGGTTCCGGCCACTGTCCATGAGCTGCCAATAGATAGTGCAGACAAAGCACAAATGATACAGGCGGCAAAATAAAATATGGAGGGTGATAATATTTTTAAACCGTAGTAAATCATGGAAGGCACTGTACCCGACATAATCCAGGTGCCAATGAGTGACCCTACAGCTAATAATATCAAAATAGCTCCCAACCCCATAGAGATGCCCTTCACAATCCCTTTCTCTATGTGCTTCCAGGTGTAACCATTTTTAATCCCTACAATCGCTGCAATACAAGCACCCAATAGCAGTGCGATTTGATTCGCACCAGAGGATGAAGAATCGCCATAAAGATAAACAGACATGGCCAACATGAATACCAATGACAGAATTGGAATCAATGCATCAGTAATAGACGGTATTTTTAATTCAGTTTTCATATTTTATTTCTAAAGTTGGGTTTTCGTTTTTCCACAAATGCAGTCAGGCCTTCTTTGGCCTCTGTCGTTCCGAATAGCTTACTAAAGTTTTTGACCTCAATGGACAATCCTTCCTCAATTTTTGTGCCGATTCCTTGTCGAATACAGTCCAAAGATTGGGCTATTGCTTTGGGTCCATTTTTCAAAATTTGATGGGCTATTTCCATACACTTATCCATTAATTCTCCTGGCGGTACCACATGGTTGACCAATCCGATTGATTTTCCTTCAGATGCACTCACCATCCGACCTGTGGTAATAATTTCGTTCGCAAGACCGGTACCAACCAAACGGGGCAACCGTTGGGTTCCCCCCCATCCGGGGAGGATTCCGAGCAGAACTTCCGGTTGACCAAAAGTAGCCGATTCGCTGGCAACACGAATATGGCAGGCCATACTGATTTCACACCCGCCACCGAGGGCAAATCCGTTTACGGCTGCAATGACTGGTTTGGGAGAATTTTCTATGGCAAGTGTCATTTGCTGCCCGGCCTTACCAAAGGCTAGGGCACCCTCCTGTCCCATTGTTTGCATCTTTTTTATATCTGCCCCGGCGACAAAAGCTTTATCTCCTGACCCGGTTAAAATGATCACACCCACATTTTGATCATCAATGCAAGATTGAACGGCAGATTCTAATTCGGACACTACACGATCATTCATTGCATTCATAGCATCAGGACGATTGATCGTCAAAACGGCTATCTGATCTGAAATTTCTTTGAGTATATAAGACATATTTCTCTAAAATTTATTTCCAAAAAGTCCGACTGAACAATACCATGATCGTAAATATCTCCAGACGGCCCAACAGCATACAAATCGACAACATCCATTTACCGATGGGGTGAAGTAATGCATAATTATCAGTCGGGCCAAAAACTCCTAGACCGGGACCAATGTTTCCTATAGCTGAGGCAGCCGCACCAATTGATGACTGAATATCCAAATTCAACGTTGTAAGAACCAAGGCTGTGATCATAAAAATAGACATATAGAAAAGAAAAAATCCCAAAGTATTTCGAATCACATCTTCGCTAATGTACCGATCTCCAATACGGATAGGTATGATAGCACGTGAGTGAAGCATCCGGCGTGTTTCGGTCGCCGCATACTTTAATAATAGTATAATTCTGGCCACCTTCATTCCCCCACCGGTTGAGCCTCCCATTCCACCGACAAACATAAGAATCAATAGTATAAATTGACTGAAATAAGGCCAAATTTCGTAGTCCGTAGAACCGAAGCCTGTCGTCGTCATAATAGCGACACTTTGAAAAAGAGATTGAAGAAAGTTTTTGTGTGACCACTCGGCACTGGCTGAAGCGACATTGATAAAAATTAAAAAAGTGACACCTAAAGCGATTCCAAGGTAAGCCAAAAATTCAGGATCTCTAAAATAGCCTTTTAATTTCCCGGTTAACGCATAAAAATGAAGGGTGAAATTCACGCCTGCAATAAACATAAAAATAATAATAATATAATGAATAACAGGATTGCCATAGGCAGCAATACTTGCGTTTTGGGTACTGAAACCGCCCGTCGGCATTGTTGTAAATGCATGGCATATCGCGTCGAACCAGGGCATACCGCTGATGCCCAATAAAATGGCTTCCGCGACGGTTAATCCTACATAAACCATCCAGAGTATTTTTGCCGTTTCTTTCACCCTGGGACGGATTTTATCGGCCACAGGACCCGGGACTTCCGCTTTGAATAATTGAACACCTCCCACGCCGAGCAACGGAAGGATTGCAATCGTAAATACGATAATACCCATACCGCCAATCCACTGGATAAAGGATCGCCAAAACAGAACGCCATGGGGCAAACTTTCAATTCCATTGACTAGATTTGGCAATGTCTCCGGATTCCCAATGATTGATGCACCGGTTGTGGTTACTCCGGACATAGATTCAAACCATGCGTCAGTAAAATTAGGAATCGCGCCTGTAAAATAGAATGGCAGAGTTCCAACTAATGCGAACAAAATCCATGCGAGCGTTACGATTGCAAATCCGTCTTTACTATTCAAAGAACGACTATTTCTAGTGAATAACCACACTGGCGTCCCGACCAAAACACAAATGGTCATGGATAATAAGTGTCCTTTCAAATCGGGCTCACCGTATCCCCATGCGATCATGGCAGGAATTATCATGGATAACCCGGACAAGAACAGCATCGCTGCTAAAATATTAAATATGGTCTTAAGGTTCATTGAACTTTAAATAATTTCCGCAATTTGGGTACAGCATTCGATTTGGCAAAAACCAATACTGTATCTTCTTCAGTCAATTGACTGGAACCGCGGGCGATGGATAAATGACCATGATGATTAATCACGCCAACAATACTGTCCGCCGGGAACTTCAATTCAGACAAGGGCACTTTGGTCACTTTACTTCCCGGATCAGGATTAAACTCAATGACATCAACATCAATTTCATCAAAGGTAGTGACAGATGTATCGGTTTGATCGCTGGATATGAATCGCAATATCGAATTTACAGTTGACATATTTTTACTCAACACCGATCCCACACCAATTTCTTGGACAATGGGCATATATTCAGTTGTGCTAACGTGAATGACTGTCTGTTTTACGCCTAAATGGTGTGCCAACATGCCGGACAATAAATTAGTTTGTTCACTTTCAGTAACGGTAATAAAACTATCAGCGTCCTGGATATTCTCTACTTTGAGGAGTTCTACGTCTGTGCCGTCACCATAAAGTACCATCGTTTCCTTTAAAAAAGATGCCAGCCACTCTGCTTTAACTCTACTGTTATCAATCATTCGCACGCTCATTTCATTTTCCAGTTCTTGAGCGACACTTCGTCCGATTTTACTTCCTCCAAGAATAATAACTGATTTGGTTTGCGTAGCTTCTTTCCCTAGCAATAACATGAGTGATTCTAGATGTTCTGTTTTTAAAATAAAATAGGCAATATCAGAATCTTGGAATTCAAAATCCGACCTAGGGACATGGGATTCACCCTCCCTCAAAACGGTAACGATTCCAAATTTGAAATCACGTTCTTCATCACAAATATCCCGAACAGGTTTGCCAATAATGGGACAATCATTTTCAAGTCGAATCCCAATCATTTGCATGCGACCACCTTCAAAATCCATAACCTGATTAGCATAGGAATGACGGACTAATTGAACGATTTCACGACAGGCTTCTTTTTCGGGATGGATGACTAGGTCAATTCCAAATTTTTCCGGTTTGATAATTGAATCGCGGGTGGTGTATTGCTGGTTTCTCAGACGAGCGATAATCTTTTTTGCACCCAGTTCATGGGCTTGCTGCGAGGCGATCAAATTGACCTCATCCACCCGAGTGAGGCATAATACGTAATCTGCATCCTGGACATTGGCCTTGGTCAAATTTCGAGGGCTGGCTCCGTTACCTTCGACAACAATCACATCGAGATTTTCACTGGCTCGTTTGCACTTTACCGGATCTAAATCCATCACAATAATGTCATGATTTTCCTGGCTTAATGCTTTTGCGACGTGAAATCCTACTTCTCCCACACCAATAATTACGATGCGCATTATGATTCCTTTCCCATAAAAGACCAAATTTTAAGTAATTTTATTAAAATGATCCCATTCATTTTCTTTATTCACTTTCACGCTGAATATCGGCGCCAAGGGATTTAAATTTTTCTTCAATTCTTTCATAGCCCCGGTCAATATGATATATGCGGCTGATATCCGAATGGCCTTCTGCGATAAGGGCCGCGATCACTAAAGAAGCGCTGGCCCGGATATCGGTGGACATCACCTGGGCTCCTTTTAACTGATCTACACCGCGGACAACCGCGACATTATTTTCAAGAGATATGCTTGCCCCAAGACGGACCAATTCAGGGACATGAGAAAAACGATCATGATAGATCGTATCAGTTATGATACTGGTGCCGTTCGCCACAGACATTAGGGCAATCCACTGGGCCTGAAGATCGGTGGGAAAGCCAGGATGGACATCGGTGGACATATCCACCGCTTCCAATTGGTCGCATTTTTGAATAGTAATGGAATCTCTATCCACATGAATATTACAACCCGCTTGTTCCAACTTTTGTAAAACAATCGAAAGATGACTCGCCTTGACATTGTTGAGTGTAATATCGCCCAAAGTAGCGCCGGCCATGAGAAATGTTCCGGCTTCAATCATATCGGGAATGGCTGTAACCTCAACCGGGTTTAACGATCCCACCCCCTGAATTTTTAATACATTTGTCCCGACACCTTCAATCTGGGCACCCATTTCGATCAAAACTTCACAAAGCTGGACAATATGCGGCTCCATGGCAGCATTGGTAATATGTGTGATCCCTTCGGCCAAAACAGCCGCCATGACAATATTCCCAGTTGCACCTACAGATGGAATTTCAAATTGGATTCGGGCGCCCTTTAGTCTTTTTGCTCGGGCAATAATATATCCCTCGTCTAATACCACCTCTGCACCGAGTTGCTCAAACCCTTTCAAATGGTAATCAACCGGTCGTGGCCCCCAGGCACATCCCCCGGGCAAAGAAACGCGTGCTTCCCCAAACCGAGCCAAAAGGGGACCCATTACATAAAAAGAAGCCCGCATAGTTTTGACTAAATCATATGGGGCTTCAAGGGAATTAACTTTTGAGGCATCAATGGTGAGACTTTGTTCATGAAAATCTGTCTCTGCACCAATCATTTCTAGCAAGCGGATCATAGTTCGTGTGTCCCGCAAATCCGGCACGTTGTTAATTTTAGTCTTGCCGTCAACCAGAAGCGCCGCTGCCATGAGAGGCAATACGGCATTTTTTGCACCGCTAATTTCTACTGATCCACTTAAGGGGTTACCCCCACCAATAACTAATTTATCCACGTGCTCGAGTCCTAAATTGCTGCGCCGAAGTTATACCTTCTGATGTTACATTTTCACCGCTAAATAATTCTGCGATAGCTTGAATTTTTTCTTCATCATTCAAATAACGGGCATCTACTTCTGTTTGTTCATTTTTAATTGTTTTATGAATATATAAATGATTTTTCGCCCGAGAAGCAATCTGGGGTAAATGAGTAATGCATATCACCTGTTTATCCTGACTTAATTTTTCCAATACATCGCTAACTTTTTCTGCAGCATGCCCTGAAATGCCCGAATCAATTTCATCAAAAATCAGTGTTTCCACCGGATCACTTTTTTTCAATACAGATTTAATCGCCAACATTATTCTTGAAACTTCACCACCGGAGGCCACTTTTGTCAATGGCTTTGGCATTTCTCCCGGGTTTGCGCTGAGGTAGAACTCAATTTTATCATATCCTTTTGAACCAAACTTTACCGGATTTCCTTTATGTTTAATGAAACTTCCAAAATCTTCAGTCTGGCTGATTTGAACTTGAAATGTTGCGCCGGCCATATTGAGTTGAGCCATTTCCATTTCAATTTGTGAAGCGAGCTTTTGTGATAATTCGTAGCGAGTTTCACTTAATTTGTCGGCCCACTTTTGGAATCCCGATATCATATGGATTTTTTCTGATTCTAGTTCAGAAATTTTTACTTCCAATCCGGATAACTTCCCCAATTCGATTTCTGTATCCTGGATGAAGGATTTGACAGACTCAATTGATCCACCATATTTCCGTTTTAAACTTTCTATCGCATGGAGACGCTCTTCTATTCCCTTCAACTTTGATTGATCATGTTCCATGGAATCCACATGCTGTATCATATCGGCTGACGCTTCTTGGATTGATACGGATGCTTGTCCGATAGAGTTAATGTATGGACTTAGAGATTCATCGTATTTTGATAAGCGTTCCAATTCCTTTAGCGCGGAAGCTAATTGACGATAAATAGAGTGATCGTGTTCTGTTAAGGATTGGTTTAGACCTTGAACCGTAGAGATCAATTCATCCACATGGTTCAGCCGTTTAAATTCCTTTCCGAGTGAAATATCTTCACCATCTTGTGGGTCAACGACTTGAATTTCCTGAACCTGGAATTGGAGTAATTCTTTTCGATTGGCCGCATCTTTTTGCTGCTCGATCGCTTTTTCCAATTCAACCATTGTTTGCGATAATTCTTTAAATAATGCTTCTGTTTTCTTTACAAGATCTTCCGAATCGCAAAAACTATCTAAAAAATCAATATGGGTGTCAGCATCCATAATATATTGTTGCTCGTGCTGTCCGTGAAAATCGGCCAATGGAATCACCGTGTTACGAAAGTCCGGTTCCGCTATTGGTTTATCATCAATAAAGGAACGGGTTCTTCCGGCTTTACTGATTAATCGGCGAAAAATTTTATCCTGGTCTTCCCTGGATATTTCTACTTCAAGCACTGCCTTTCCTTGACCGCTGCGCACATCTGTTTTATCGGCCTTGGCACCAAGGGTAATACTTAGGGATTTCAATAGAATAGATTTACCCGCGCCAGTCTCTCCGGTAATCACGGTCAGGCCTTTTTTAAAAGGAAGTGATAGCTCCCTGATGATGGCAAAATCTTTAATATACAGGCGGTTAATCATTTTTTGCTGCTACCTAAAACAAGCAGGCCACCGATAATGACCCCAATCGTATCGGCGAGTACGTCCCACCCACTGGAAAACCGTCCTGAGATGAATGACTGTAAATACTCATCAATGATTCCAAAAAATATTCCAAAAGGGACTACGATTTTTAAATTTCGGGAGGATATGGTATTCATGCTTTTCATGGCCAGGATCCCGAGTATGAAATATTCAGCGAGGTGAATGAGTTTATCCCATGTAAGCAGCCATGTTTTAGGAAAACTCTGACTCGGTAAACTCGATACGCTCAGGATAACCAGCATATAGACCACCAATAAAATTCGAAATGTTTTATGATTCATAAACGTGAAGAACCCTGCCGATTTTATACAATAGATCTCCGGCAATCATTCCCCGCTGACTGATGGACTTTGCCAATTGATCTGCCGCCTTTCCATGGATAAATACTGCTGCCTTTGCTGCCTCTGTTACGCTGAATCCCTGGGCTATGAAAGATGCCACGACTCCGGTTAAAACGTCGCCGGACCCTGCCGTTGCCAGTCCGGGATTCCCGGTAGAATTAACAGCACCTTGAGTACCCCATGCAACTAAAGAAGGGGCGAATTTTGCAATAAGTACACCAGGGAAATTCGGCATCATTTGATCTATCGTTTTCGGCAAGTCATTCTGAATTAATTTTGAAGACCTTCCCGTCAACTTACTCAATTCACCCACATGCGGGGTAATGACAAAATCAGCCTTAACAGCATTAAATAAATTCATTCTATCGTAAAATGGCCGCAGCCCATCCGCATCAATGACCATCGGTTTATTCACAGATTGAACAAGTTTTTTAATCAAATTTGTTGTTCCACTCTCCCCGCCTAAACCGGGGCCCAGCGCAACCACATCACACCATTCCACCCACTTCATGATTTTATCAAAATTATTTTCGGCCAAATATCCACACTCTTCGTCCTCGCAAGCAACAGTCATGCCTTCTGTAATTTTCTCTTCATACACAGAATTCAGGGATGAAGGCGAACAGGTAACCGTAAGTCCTGTGCCACTTCTCAAGGCAGCCATCGTTGTTAAGTACGCAGCGCCGGTCATACCTCTTGACCCGGCCACAATTAATACTTTCCCCTGAGCGTGCTTATGGGTTGATTTATTGAGTGGCTTAAGAATGGCCTGAATTTCCTCGGCGGTGATGGTTGACCATGTTCGGCCGTTCAAATCATTTTTAATATCCGGGAACCCAATTTCGACAGGATGGATCGTGCCGGAATGACTTTTACCCGGTTCAATCTTCATACCTAGCTTTGCATGACCCATTGTTACCGTATGGTCTGCCATGACAGCATTATTACCCACAGTGCCAGCATTGGCATTTACACCAGAAGGAATATCAACAGAAACGGTTTTTGGGCAACCATTTAGCCATTCAATCCACAGCAAAAGTTCCTTGCGAATAGAACCAGTGAACCCTGTACCCAAGAGTGCATCAATCATTAAATCAAAATCGGGTTTTGTGATCGGTGGTTCGATGTCATAGAAAACCATGACTTCGCCATTTACACAACGGTCATGGAATATTTTTGCATCCCCGTTAATTTCACTTTTTTTGACAAGAGAATAAATAGTGACTTTGAACCCATAATTAATAAGGATTTCGCCGGCTGCGAAACCGTCCCCCCCATTATTTCCCCTTCCACAAACAATACCAACATTGGGATGATTGAAATCTATCAGTTGCGCCCGGACAAATTCAGCAATTTTTTGTCCTGCATTTCCCATCAAAGTTTTTCCGGGAATCCCATGTTCTTCCGTCGCCAAACGATCTAATTGTTGAGCTTGCTCTCTAGTAAATAATCGCAATTAAACAACCAATATTGCCATTGCAACGGCATAATCAGATTCGTGGGAAATACTGACTTTCAAATCCGCATATGTGTAGTCAGAAACTGGAGAGACGACCGGGGCACCATCATCCATGGGTAAAATTTCAATTTCATTCAGTCCCATTAGATCCGTTAAATCCGAAGAAAGAAAGCATTTTTTTATGGCTTCTTTGGCGGCAAATCGGCCGGCATAATGAATGGACGGATTAACTTTTCCGTCACAATAGTTGATTTCTTTTATAGAAAAGGTTTTTTGCTTGAACCGATCACCGTGTTTATCAAGCAATTGAGCAATTCGTTTAACCGAAACGATATCCGTTCCGAGGAAGAAATTAGACGTCGTTCAAATCCTCAATAATTCTAACGACTTCATATACATTATTCACATCCCAGTCTGCGCCTGAGTCGACTGTCCCAAAGGTATCACCATAACGTGCAAAAATTGTTTTCATACCAATTTGTTTTGCTCCAACCATATCACGCTCTGGCCAATCGCCAATCATCAATGCTTCTTCCGAAGTAACGTTTAAATAATTCAAAGCCATTTGAAATGGTTTCGGAGATGGTTTTCGAACACCTGTATCATCAAAGGTCAAAACAGGGTCAAACACATGATGTAGATTTAAATAGTAAAGACGCATCCAGGCTTCGCGACTTGGTGCGTCTGATACAACAGCCAGTTTTATTCCCATTTTGATCAATTGAATCAAGGTTTTATTTACGTTGGGATAAACGAGCAATGTGGCTTCACGGGCACGACGGTATGAAACAATCCCTGCAGCTAATATTTTATGACTGACTTCACCGACCGTCTGATTCAAATAATCATCAAATACCTGCTGGTTTTCCCATCCCTTTTCCATGTATAAATCAAAGATGTCTTTATAGGCCTTGTCTTCATCAACTTCAAGGCCTGCCTCAATCATTGCGGTGATGGCAGCTTTAACTGAAAACTGCTTCATCTTCACAAAGTCAAGAAGCGTATTATCTAAATCAAATATGATAGCTTTAATCATCTGCTATATACCAAATCAGTTAATTTATTTTTCGTATTTCTGAGGATTTTTGACTTTGTCCAATTCATACTCAGCCATTTTACGCCATGCACGGTCATTTCGTGCTTTTTCGAACGCGTTTAAGGCACCTGTCTTGTTCCCTTTTCCGCTGCACCATTCAGCGATCCCCAATTCAAACCAACCGCCGCCGAAACGGTTTTTTAATTCAGTTGCTTTACGGGCGGCCTTAATGGCATCGTCACAATCTCCGGTTGCATTATACGCACGGGCCAAACGGAAAAAGCTCATGGCCCCGCGCTTATTTAAGGTTGTTGCCATTACTAAGTTGGAAGTGGCTTGTTCCCAATCCTGTTGGTCAGAAAATATAATACCGAGGCTGGCATATCCTTTGGCATAGTTCGGGTTTACCGTCACGGACATATTCAGAACTTGCTTGGCTTTTTCATAATTCTTGTCATTGATATAAATATCGCCCATGGCACCGTAAGCCTTATCGTACCCGGGATGAATGTCGACTGCCCTTTCTAATGCTTTAATGGCGCCTTCCGAATCATTCAATGCGTTTTTGGCAAGTCCTAGGGCGAAATATCCTTTATAGAACTGGGGATTATCTCTGAGTGCTTTTTCATAGGATTCAACAGCAGCATCCTTATCACCCATTTTAGAATTGATTACTCCAATCTGGTAAAGGGCTTGGTAGAATGTGTCATCAACTTCCAGCACCTTTTCGTATGAGCTTAGGGCGCCTTCTAAATCGCCCCGTTTATACGATTGATTTCCGGAATTAAAATGACGTTTAGCGACATTTTTAATAGCGGCCAAAGCGCTTTTATGCTCAGGATTGATTTCCATCGCTTTATGAAAATATACCACAGCTTGCGGGTATTCATTTTTGCGAAAATGAACCAGCCCCATATTAAAAACCGATTCAGGAAAATTGGGAAATTTTTGATTGGCAACTCGGAATGATTCGTAAGCATCATCCGTCTCACCATTTTTCATAGAGCGCTGGCCCTTATTCATTAGAGTATTCAGCTCATTCAACCGGGCAAATTCATCACGGAACTCCTGATTCTCCTCATCCGCTTCAATGGCATTTTTTATTAATTCCTGTGTTTTGGGCAAATCACCTCTACGGATTGCAACGTAAGCCAATCCAATATACGCCGGTGCAAAAGTTGGATCGGCTTGAAGCGCCGCATTAAACTCTGCTTCAGCTTCTGAAATCTGGCCGGCGTCCAACTTTGTTTGAGCCGAGTTGTATAAATCATTAGGAGATTGGGCAAGAATTATACTCATAAATAGTATAATGACAGATATTATCTTCAACATTATGTGATTTTTCCTCATTTTAAATTTTTTGTGCCGAAGGCCGGACTCGAACCGGCACGAGGTTTCCCCCACTGCCCCCTCAAGACAGCGTGTCTACCAATTCCACCACTTCGGCCCTTTGTCAATTATTTGTTTTCTTCGGTCTTCTTAACGGGGGCCGATGGCAAAGACAACGTTTCTGTGGTGGGTGCCAATGTTCGGTCTTCTTGCGCCTGTTCTATAACTGAATTTGTTCCACCGGTAGTTGGAGATCCACCCAAACTGATCAACAAGGCTATGCCCATGAAAGCTACCGCCAGGTACGTTGTCATTTTACTCAATGCGGTTGCGGCTCCGCGTCCGCCAAAAATGGCATTGGTTGTTTGACCACCGATTGAGCCGGCTAATCCGCCGCCCTGACTTGCTTGCATTAATACGACTGTAATCAGTAACAAACTGATGATTGCATGGATTGCAATTAAAAAATTTAACACGCTTTATTCCTTAATAAAATTTTGAAACTATTTCTACTATGCTGCAAAAACTGTCTTCTTTTAAACTTGCTCCACCGATGAGAAAACCATCAACACCATCGGTTTGGATCAAATCAGCAGCATTATTTTCATTCACTGATCCGCCATAGAGGATCGGCACTTCTTTGGCACTGTTCCCAAATAACTCATCCAGAATTGATTTTACGGAACCGTGAGCATCGGCCACCTGTTCCCTCGAGGCTGTTTCACCCATACCAATGGCCCAAACTGGCTCATAGGCAATAATCATTTTTTCCGGATCAATCGAGGCGAGTCCTTTTAGACCAAGTCTTAATTGTTTTTCAAGGACGTCCGTTGTCTGATTCGATTTACGATCATCTAGCGTTTCGCCCACACAGAAAATAGGAACCAGTCCTCCAACGTTAACAGCATGAATCTTTTGATTGATCAATGCATCGGATTCGCCAAATATATGCCGCCGTTCGGAATGACCCAGAATCACATATTGCACTCCGGTGGACTTCAGCATTTCAACTGATATCTCTCCTGTATAAGCACCCTGCACTTCAAAATGTGCATTTTGAGCTCCAACACCGAAGGTGGTACCGTCTAATGCCTCAACTATGGAAAAGAGCGCCGTAAAAGGCGGGCAGAATATAACCTTTGGTTCTACCTTATCCAACATTCGATTTTTGATTTTATCGACGAAAGAAACGCCTTCCTGAAGTGTTTTATGCATCTTCCAGTTTCCGGCTATGATTGGACTCGATTTCATCTTAAATCTCTAATGAGTAAATAGCGGGTAATGTATTACCTGCCAATAGTTCCAGGGATGCACCACCACCGGTTGACACGTGATTAACTTTTTTCATTAAACCAAATTTATTAACCGCCGCAGCCGAGTCACCACCTCCGATGATTGTCATGGTTTCATTTTCAGTCACTTCAGCCATTTTTTGTGCTATATCAAGGGTCCCTTTATGAAATCCCCACACTTCAAAAACACCCATGGGTCCATTCCATAAAACAGTCCCTGATTCTTCGATAATTTCGCAAAATTGGCTCACTGTTTCCGGCCCAATATCCAATCCCATTAAATGATCAGGAATTTTTCCAGAAGGAAAAATTTCCGTGTGATCTCCATGATTCATTGATTCAGCACATACGAAATCTTTTGGGAAGATCAATTTAGATTCACCGCGAGCCTTAGACATGATTGTCTTTGCAGTCGAAATCATTGACTGATCTATGAGTGAATTACCGGCATCCTTCCCTTGGGCCTTTAAGAATGTAAATGCCATTCCACCACCGATGAGTATATGATCCGCTTTACCAATAAAATTAAGAATCAAATCTAGTTTTGTATCAATCTTGGCACCCCCCAAAATCAACGTTAAAGGCCGTTTTGGCTTCTTCATTGAGCCTGATAAAAACTGCAATTCTTTCTCAACCAAAAACCCCATGCCTTTATTGGTAAAATTATGGGTCACACCAACATTAGATGCATGGGAGCGATGGGCAGTTCCAAAGGCGTCATTAATGTACAGCTGACCATGCTTGGCTAAATTAGCACTGAAGATGGGATCATTTTTGGTTTCTTCTGGGTGAAAACGCAAATTTTCGAGCAAATGGATTTCACCACCGCGCAACCCCAGAGATACATCATGGGCATCCTCAGATACACAATCGTCAGAAAATTTGATCGGCATTTCCAACAGATCAGCCAGTGCCTCTCCAGCCGGGATCAAACTCATTTCCGGAACTACCTTTCCTTCAGGACGTCCTAAATGGGACATCAACACAACATTGGCACCCGCATTTAAACAATATTGAATGGTTGGTAAAGCAGCTTGAATTCGAAAAGAATCGACAACACGATCATTTTCTATAGGCACATTAAAATCTACACGTATAAGGATACGTTTTTCTTTTAGGTCAAACGATTTAAGAGATTTTATCACGAGGGTATTTCAAATTTTTGTTTTCGGAGTTGCTAAAGTAATGGCCATTACTCGTCTAGCGCCATTTTGTTTCAATGCTTTCGCACATGCAGACATGGTTGCGCCAGTTGTTAAAACATCATCAATAATTCCGACATTTAATCCTTTTAAGGGGCGAGAACTTACAAAAGCATTTTCCATATTTTGAAGACGTTCTTCACGATCAAGTGTTGTTTGTGAAACAGTATAATTTTTTCGTTTAATCATAGATAAATCCAATGGAATGCCAACTTGCTTTGAGAATCCTTTGGCAATCCAGCCCGCCTGGTTATATCCTCTTTCCCTATTCTTCTTATGATGAAGGGGAATAGCCGTAATCAAGTCCAAATTTTGCAGTACATTTTTATGGAATGTTCCTGCAGCTAATTTCCCCATGTCCATTCCAATTCTTGCACGGTCAGCATATTTCAATTGATGGATGACATCCTGTAAAATATCATTAAACCACCAACATGCGTATGCCTCATCAATAAATTGCGGAAAATGAACGTCATCGATTCGATTGGTTTTTTCTATGGCTTCCAAATTTCCAATACACAATGGACAGAGAATTCCATGATCCAAGTGTTGGTGGCAGGATAAACAGGAATTGGGAAAAACCAATTTCATAAGAATATTGTAGGCCGATTGTATATAATTCATTGTAAGAATCTACATATAATTCTTTTTATATCGAGGGCTGAGTGCATTAATTTTGGATTGAGTACAGCATGGCTACCGATACAAAAGCATCCATCAATTTTCAGGATTTAATGCTTCACCGCATCCACGAGATCCTACTTGTGGCAAGTCCCTATGATGCCTTTATTCTCGAAGAGGATGGGCGGCTCACCCAGCAGATTCTCTACGAATACCTGGGCATGAACTTGAGTTATGCACCCAGAGTTTGGCATGCAAAAAATGCCAGTACGGGATTACAAATGTTATCCGATCGCAGTTACGATCTGGTGATTGTTATGATGCGTATTGCTGATATGGATCCCATCACCTTCGGCGAAAAAGTCAAGTCATCCTTCCCGGATAAACCTGTTATCCTGCTAGCCTTCGACGAATCCGAGATTACCAACTTGCCTCAGGAACGTCTTCAAAAAACAATCGATAAGGTGTTCATATGGTCTGGAAATGCCAATGTGTTCCCCGCCATAATAAAAAACATTGAAGACAGGATGAATCTACACCGAGACTATACAATTGCGAATATTCGCGCAATAATTATGGTGGAGGATAATCCACGGTACTACTCAATCATTTTACCTTTGATCTATCGCGCAGCACTTAAACACACCCGGAATCTGATTAATAAAAGTTTATCCGATACGGATAAATTATTCCTATTCCGTGCACGACCTAAAATTATCCTTGCATCCACTTATGAAGAAGCAGTGCAATATTATGATGAATACAGACATAATATCTTGGGATTTATATCGGATGTTCGATTCCCAAAAAATGATGAATTAGATATACATGCAGGTGTAAAACTTATAGAATATATTCGGGAAAAGGATTCTGATATGCCCGTCGTACTTCAGTCAACCAACCCAGAGCATTATGCCGATGCAAAAAAGGTAAAAGCCTCTTTCATTCATAAGGAATCGGCGACTCTGCTACAGGATTTAGATGATTTTATCGTAAACAATTTTGGTTTTGGTGATTTCATTTTTCGCGATTCTCGTGGGAAAGAAATTTCCCGTGCCTATGATCTACAGAGCATTCGGAAATCATTAACCAAAATTCCGGATAAATCATTGGAATTCCACGCCTCTAAAAATCACTTTTCGAACTGGTTAGCTGTGCGGGGCGAATTTTCGATTGCCTCAAATATTCGCCCGCTTAAAATACATGATTTCAATAGTTTAAATGATTTACGTAAACTTATAATTGAACAAATTGACATGGGGATCCAAGCCCATCATGAGGGTCGAATTGTTCAGTATTCTGCCACCACAAGAGATGAAACAATCAATTTTGTGCGCTTAGCTACTGGCTCTTTGGGGGGTAAGGCAAGGGGACTTGCTTTTGCGAATAATATGCTTTCAGAAGCAAAAATCAATGAAGCCTATCAAAACATTAATTTGCGTGTCCCCAAGGTAGCCGTCATTGGTACAGATGAGTTTGACTTGTTCATGGAAGAAAACAAACTGTGGAAGGTCGCTTTTTCTAAAAAGAAATCGGACAAAGCTATCACCAAAGCTTTTATTAAAGCTTCGCTTTCTAAAGAATTAATGTCGACCCTTTCTCGCTATTTGTCCGACGTCAAGTATCCCCTTGCTATCCGTTCATCAAGTCTGTTAGAAGATTCCCAATATCAACCATTGGCCGGAATGTATTCCACTTTTATGCTCCCTAATTTGGATAGATCTAAAAAAACTCGCCTGGAAGAAATAACCAAAGCCATAAAACTGGTGTATGCTTCAACTTTTTTTAAAGAACCGAAGTCACTCATTGAGGGATCTGTTCATCGCCATGAAGAAGAAAAAATGGCTGTAATTATTATGGAATTGATCGGCAAACAGCACGAAGATCGATTTTATCCCTCTGCCAGTGGCTTAGCTCAGAGTTTTAATTATTATCCAATTTCTTATATGAAAAGGGAAGAAGGAGTCGCATTTCTTGCTCTTGGACTTGGACGCACAATCGCAGAAGGCGAAAAATCTCTCCGGTTTTCACCAAAATACCCCGGAATCATCCCCCAATATTTTTCCGTAAAGTCAACGATAGCCAATTCGCAGAATCAGTTTTATGCCCTCAACCTTAAAAAAGGGACTGCGCTCCTAAAGCATGGGGAAGAAGAAAATACAACTGCTTATGATTTAAGTTTTGCCGAAAATGATGGCGAATTGCATTGGGCTGGCAGTGTCGTGTCGGAAGCAGATAACGTTATTCGTGATTCTCTCAGGTATAACGGAACCCGTGTGATCACTTTCCCCTCCTTGCTAAAATGGAATTCTGCACCCATCCCGGAACTATTGACGGAAGTATTATCAATGGGAGAAAACGCATTGGGCTGTGCAGTTGAAATTGAATACGCCATTAACCTGTATAAAAATAATAATCAGGAACATGAATTCTGTTTGCTGCAAATGAAACCGATGGTGGTTGGCGGTCTTGATCGTATACAAGAATTTGACACCCTTCAGGATAAAGATATTATTTGTTCAAGTTCCGTTGCTTTGGGTAATGGTGTTATTGAAAATATTCAAAATATTGTAGTCGTTGATCCCGATACTTTTGATCCGGCCCACACACAAATTATTGCCAAGGATATTGAACACATCAACAGTAAAATGCCTAAGGGAGAAAAATATATTTTGATAGGTCCCGGTCGTTGGGGCTCAGCAGATCCTTGGTTGGGTATACCGGTGAATTGGGATCAAATATCTCATGCCAAAGTGATAATAGAAGTCGGTATGAGAGACTTTCCTGTGGACCCCTCATTCGGAAGTCATTTTTTCCAGAATGTTACCAGTATGCGAGTAGGCTATTTCACGATCGATCACAAGAAAAAACAGGATCGTCTGGATATGATATGGCTGCGAAGCCAGAATGTTATCGCCGTAACAAAATTCACAAAATGGATTCAAATAGATCGGCCGCTTACCATCACAATTAATGGCCAAACCGGAGAAGGATCAATCATTAAACCTTTGAATCCCGTGCTTGATCTAATGGACGAACAGGAATCTCCCGGAATATAATGAACCCTGTCATCCTGAGCTTGATCTAATGGACGAACAGGAATCTTCCGCAATATAATGAACCCAGTCATCCTGAGCTTGTCGAAGGGGACGAGGCTTTTATTAATTTATAGTTGAATTAAATCAGATCAAACAACGCCCTGATCCATCATGGCGTCAGCCACTTTAATGAATCCCGCAATATTCGCACCTTTTACGTAGTCCGTGTAATCACCATTTTTTCCATGGGTAACACAGGCGGTATGAATACTCTTCATGATATTGTGTAATTTTTGATCGAATTCTTCCCTGCTCCAGGAAATGCGCATTGAATTCTGGCTCATTTCTAAACCTGAAACAGCAACACCACCGGCGTTGGCAGCTTTCCCTGGCCCAAACAGGATCTTATTTCCAAGGAAGACTTCGACGGCATCAGGCTCTGAAGGCATATTGGCCCCTTCGGCGACAGCTATGCAACCATTCTTCACTAATGTCTTAGCCTCTTCTTCATTAATCTCATTTTGAGTTGCGCAAGGTAAAGCCACATCGCAAGCTACACTCCATGGGCGTTGACCTTCCAGGTAGGTTGCGCCAAATTTATCGGCATAATCTTTAATCCGTCCGCGCTTCACATTTTTCAATTCCATCACGAATGCCAGTTTTTCGGCGTCAATCCCATTTGGATCATGGATAGACCCGCTTGAATCAGAAAAAGTTATGACCTTACCACCGAGGTCACTGACTTTTTCGGCAGCAAACTGGGCAACATTACCAGAACCGGAAATTGTAACTGTCTTACCGTCAAAGGACTCTCCTTTGGTTTTAAGCATTTCTTCCGCGAAATACACACTGCCGTATCCCGTAGCTTCAGGACGAATCAGACTACCGCCCCAATTCAATCCCTTTCCGGTCAAAATGCCGGTGAATTCATTACGAATCCGTTTGTACTGACCGAAGAGGTATCCAATTTCACGACCGCCAACACCAATATCACCAGCTGGTACATCAGTATTAGGCCCAATATGACGACTTAATTCTGTCATAAATGACTGGCAAAAACTCATGACCTCATTATCGGTTTTACCTTTTGGATCGAAATCAGAACCACCTTTACCTCCACCCATTGGCAATGTGGTTAAACTGTTTTTAAATACTTGTTCGAAGCCCAAAAATTTGAGGATTCCAAGATTCACCGATGGATGGAATCGCAGTCCACCTTTATATGGTCCAATGGCAGAATTGAATTCCACCCGGAATCCGCGGTTGACCTGAACTTCACCACGGTCGTTGCGCCACGGTACACGGAACATGATGACCCGTTCCGGCTCGGTGATTCTTTCTAATACTTTGGCATGAAGATAGTCAGGATGATCCTGCAAAAAATCCCACAGGGATTCGACAACTTCTTGAACCGCCTGATGAAATTCTCGCTCACCTTGGTTTTTGGCCTCGATATGGCCCATGAATTCCTCGATCGAATTGTACATTTAATCTCCTTGAACGATATGACTGTAATGGATTACAACTTTTGCAATCAGTTAAAAGTGGCGGAAATTAAAAGTGAAATAGGGAAAATTCGAACACAAATTGTTTGAAAAAAAATATTTTATTCCTGTAACTTCGGCGGCTTTTTTAAGGGATAATGGCAGCCTAGCTCCCACCTACGTCCGCCGGTTGGCGGATTATGTCGGACAGGTAGCTGGTAACTTTATGGCGGAGTAGCTCAGTTGGTTAGAGCAGTGGAATCATAATCCACGTGTCGGGGGTTCGAGTCCCTCCTCCGCTACTAAAATGGAATCTCATTTCGACTTAATCGGAGTGGGATTTTTATTTGATTAGGATATTGTATATAGCGGGACAAGGTTCGAGTTTTATCCGCCGTAATCCGACTTTTGAAAGGTGAAGGCAGCCTGCGCTGCTGCACCACAATCAATAATGGTAAATGCCCCTTTCGAGAGGTTTTTTTATTTGATCAGTCCCAATGCTTTTCCAAATATTTTATCTACCCACCGATCTGGTAAATAATTAGGGATAATCCATTTTTTAAGCTTATCTCCCGTTATCACATAGCGTGTTTTCGGGTGACTTGACTCAATCACTTTCTGAATCCGATTAGCGACCACATCTGCGTCTAGTCCTTCATAACCCGATTGTATGACTTGATCATAGAATTTTTTGAGTGCCGGTTCATATTCGGTCCCAGTAAATGGATTATCGTTACGATCGGGTGATTTCCCCCAAATCTCGGTTTTGATTGGACCCGGTTCAATAAGGATCACATCAATCCCATACAAAAGCAGTTCTCTCCGGAGAGAGTCAGACATCCCTTCTAAAGCATGTTTTGAAGCCGAATATGGCCCCATAAATGGATATGCCCTTTTCCCTGCTACAGAACTGATCATGATAATTTTCCCCGCGTGCGGATTATTTTTTTCTGCACCCAATAATTGCAGGAATGCTTTAGTCACATTAATAACCCCAAACAAATTCACTTCAAATTGTTTACGAAATAAATCTGTATCTATATACTTTATTGGTCCGCCGATAGCTATTCCAGAATTGTTTATAAGCGCATCTAATCCTTCCTCCCCGCATATATGACTTACCTTCTCAACTGCCTTATAAATAACTTCTGTATCCCTAACATCAAATATTAAAGAGACGAATTTATCCCCCCATTCTTGTTGTAATTGATTGGCATCAGTTTCTTTTCGGACACTCCCAAATACACGATATCCATTATTTAACAATCGTTTTGCGGTAGCAAGGCCAATTCCTGTGCTCACACCGGTGATTACTATATTTTTCATATTCTCTTTCCAATTTTTCATGCATAAAATGTACAAAAATTATTCAATAGCGTGGGGGCGATATTTACTACATCCCCTTTTACAGTTGATTTCAACGGTTGGAGTGTCATGCATGTTTTGATAATTAATATTTAGTTAGGATTAGTGTTTAATATAAAAGCCCGGTCTTGGGGACTTTTGTTTTTAAGGAATTAAACTTTAAAGAATTGGTGTTCGAGTGATATCCGCAATTTTTACTTTATTCCCACCTATTGACTCTAAAGTTAACTTTACAGAGAATTATTGATATGTTAGAACAACCATTTAATGTAATTTTCGCGGATAAGGGTGACGACTAAATCATTCTGTTTGTTTTAACGTAGTTAATCATTTTAGAATAGGAGAATTCAATGTTTAAAAAATCAATCATCTTTGGCATCATTGCTGCAATTTTTATGATTGGCTGTAATCAAAGGGCCAAAACACCATTCAATATTAAGTATGAAAAATATATGCTTGAGAACGGGCTGACTATTATCCTCCACGAGGATAAATCAGACCCCATTGTTGGTGTTGCAATTCAATATCATGTTGGTTCCAACCGTGAAACTCCTGGCCGTACCGGTTTTGCTCATCTATTTGAACATATGTTATTCCAGGAATCACAACACGTTGGTCAGGATCAATTCTTTAAAAAGATTCAAAACGTTGGTGGTACGCTCAACGGCGGCACCAACAAAGACGGTACAGTATATTACGAAGTTGTACCTAAAAATGCGTTAGAAACTGTTCTTTGGATGGAATCAGACCGCATGGGATGGCTTCTTTCAACGATAACTCAACCGGCCTTTGAAAACCAGCAGGAAGTCGTCCAGAACGAAAAACGGCAGAGGGTTGATAATCGTCCTTATGGGCATGCCAATTATGTCGTAATTAAAAATTTATATCCAGAAGATCACCCATATAACTGGACAACTATAGGAGAGTTAGAAGACCTGCAGAATGCAACATTAAAAGATGTCCGTGATTTCTATGAAAAATGGTATGGCCCTAACAATGCCACCATGGTTATTGCCGGGGATATCAATAAGCGGGAAGTTAAAAAACTGGTTGAAAAGTATTTCGGTGAAATCAAATCTAGTCCCGACAATGGTGACCCGGAACCTATGCCGATACAACTCACTGAAACCAAAAAAGTATTTCACGAAGATAATTTCGCACGCTCACCCCGTTTATCTATGGTATTCCCCACTGTTGATCAACAGAATTTAGATGCACCTGCGCTTGAATTATTAAGCCAACTATTAAGTGATGGCAAAAAAGCCCCCCTTTATAAAGTCATTGTTGAAGAAAAGAAGCTGGCACCCAGTCTTTATTCATATAGCGGTACTCAGGAAATTGCAGGAACATTCAATATCGTAGTCACGGCATTTCCGACCACAAACCTCACTGATGTTGAGTCCGCCGTTCATGAAGCCTTTGATCGCTTTGAAACTGACAGTTTCACAGCTGAAGACTTAGAACGCCTGAAGGCAAAATATGAAACCGGTTTTTACCAGGGAATTTCCTCTGTTTTAGGCAAAGGATTTCAACTGGCATATTATAACGAATACTATGGTTCTCCTGATGCCATTTCTGTAGAACTGCAAAAGGTGCTCGATGTGGATATGAGTGATGTCAAACGGGTATATGATAAATACATTAAAGGTTTGAATTATGTCATGACCAGCTTTGTACCAAAAGGTAAAGTTGAATTGGTCGCAGAAGGATCAGTCCTTTTCCCTGTAAAGGAAGAAAAGATTGTTCAAAATGTGACCAAAGAAGCAGGGACTGGCGGTATGGATGTATCTGAAATTCCATCCACATTCGATCGTTCAATCGAACCGGTGGACGGCCCTCAGCCTCGTTTAAGCCTCCCCAAAATCTGGCAGCATGATTATAATAACGGCGTTTCCCTTTACGGGGCCAAACATGACGAACTGCCCTTAATCAGTTTGGGAATTCAAATTAATGGTGGCATGCTGTTGGACGACCCGAATAAAATCGGTGTTGCCAACCTCATTACCGATATGATGATGGAGGGCACTGCCAACAAAACCCCGATAGAACTTGAAGAAGCTATCGATGCCCTTGGCTCTTCCATCCGCATGTACACGGGCACTCAATCCATCAATGTGGAAGTCACAACACTAAAACGGAATTTTGATGCTACCTTGGCACTCGTCGAAGAAATCCTTTTTGAACCTCGTTGGGATGAGACAGAATTTGAACGCATCAAAAGAGAGACGACTGAATCGATTAAACGGCGTGGCGCAGTTCCTTCATCCATTGCATCCAATGTATATAACAAATTAATCTATGGTGACCATATTCTTGCAAATGCAACGGTCGGTACGGTAGAATCCGTAGAAACCATTGTGCTGGATGATTTAATAAACTACTACACTGCCAACTTTTCTGCTGATCTAGCCAATGTAAGTATCGTTGGCGATATCAACCGTAGTGAGGCTGTTAATGCATTTAAAAACATCGTAGATCGCTGGGAAGAAAAAGACGTATCGTTTCCTGAATATGAGCTCCCAGTACCGGACAAAAATGCCAAAGTGTATTTCGTGGATGTGCCAAATGCCAAGCAGTCTGAAATTCGCATTGGTTACCTTGGCCTAGCGCGCACTGATCCGGACTTCTTTCCTGCCACAGTCATGAATATGAAACTGGGTGGCAATTTCAGTGGCGATGTGAATTTGGTACTCCGAGAAGAAAAAGGATATACGTATGGCGCCCGTACTCGCTTCAGCGGCACGAAACTTAAAGGTAAGTTTACCGCTTCTTCCGGGGTTCGTTCTAATACGACTGAAGAATCGGTCAATATCTTTAAAGAACTTATGACAGCTTACCACGATCCTATTTCTGATGAAGATTTGGATTTCACCAAAAACGTACTGTTGAAATCTAATGCACGTCGATTTGAAACATTAGGCGCGCTTCGAGGCATGATTGGCAATATTGCAACCTATGGCTTCCCTTTCGATTACATCAAAGATCAGGAAGAAACCGTTCGGGACATGTCAGTTGAAAGCCACAATGCGCTGGTGAAAAATCTAATACGTCCAAATGAAATGATCTACCTTGTTGTTGGTGATGCAGCCACTCAGCTCGAAGGGTTGAAATCCATCGGATTTGGTGATCCAATTCTATTGGATGCCAATGGTGACCTCGCACAGTAACTAATCTCCAAACCACAACCTATATAAAAAACCCTCCGTCTTTTGCGGAGGGTTTTTTATAACTTCAACCATGGACCTAATCAATTCATTGAATGAATGGACACTATTCGGGCTCATTTTCTTGGGAATTTTTTTCGTTTTGGGTTTGGCAGAACTGATCCGAAATAAACAAGGATGGCCGCCGGAATCCACGCGAAAATTTGTCCATATTTTTATCGGATTAATTGTATCTGTCAGCCCATTTTTATTTAAATCTAATATTCAACTGATTACTCTATCTTCATTATTTATTGCTATTAACTTAATTTTACTTCGGTCCAACAGATTTGCCAGTCTGCATGCAACCGAACGAAAAAGTTATGGTACAGTCTACTTTCCTTTTGCTGTTTTAATCCTGTCCTATTTTTGGTGGGATAAACCAATTTCATTTATATTAGCTATTTTGGTTCTCACCATCGCCGATCCCGTTGCCGCGATCATTGGTGCAAAAGGAAGAACGATTTATTTTCCATGGCGTGATAAGAAATCCCGTCGCGGAACATTAGCCATGTTTGGATCAACCATTCTCATCATTATGCTGGGAACAGATATATTAGCCAGGATATATGAAGCAACTTTTTTTATTCCCTTCACCGTCTTGATCGGACTCAGTCTATTTACGGCATTGTCCGCCGCACTTGCTGAATCCGTCAGCTTTCGTGGCTCGGATAATTTATCCGTACCGATTGCTACATTTCTGTCTTACGAAATTTTCTTGATCAATTATAGCCATGGTACGCTTCCTCAACTTCTAGTTTGGATAACCATTTCTATTGCCATTTTCGCCTTGGCTTGGAATCGCAAATTTGTTTCCGCCAGTGGTGCCATAAGTGGATATCTCATAGGAATCATTGTTTTCGGCTCCGGCGGCTGGCCGTGGATTACACCACTCGTATTTTTCTTCATCTCTTCTTCGATTCTTTCGCATTTGCACCATAAAGCCTATTCAAATCGGAATATTCTTCAAATTTTAGCAAATGGAGGTGCTGGAGCGATTTTTGCCGTCGTTTACTTTTTCTGGAATTTTCCACCGGCCATAGTTCTCTATCTTGGCGCAATCGGAGCTGCTACGGCAGATACATGGGCTACAGAAATTGGCTTTTATTCGAAGTCTAAACCCCGACTGGTATTATCCAAACAAATCGTAGAGCGTGGTGTTTCGGGCGGAATAACTTTCCTCGGAATTGTTGGATCTGCGGTGGGTGCCTTAATGATCGGTCTCCTTGGAGAAACTATATTAAACTTAAACGATCTTTTGCTCCCTCTAACCATTGCAGGACTCGCAGGGTCTTTAACCGATTCTGTCCTTGGTCGCTTCGTCCAAGCGCAATTTAAATGTCACCAATGTGGTGAGCAAACTGAAGATAGATACCATTGCGACCATAAGACATCCCTGATTTTCGGCTCCAGGTGGATTGGGAATGATATGGTAAACTTTATCAATACAATTGTTGGGGCTGGTGTAGCCTATTTCATCTGGATGAATTATGGATAAAGAATTACGCTACCAAAATTTATCAAAATCGGCCAAGGCCGTACTTGACGGTTATCCCATGGATGAGATCGGAAAAATGGCGACGCTCGCATCTATATTAAAGTCAGAGTTTAGTGAATGGGTGTTTTGCGGATTTTACCGTGTAGTAAAGCCGGATTTACTAGAAATTGGACCCTACCAGGGCGACATACTCGCTTGTGGGCATATTGCCTTTAATCGTGGTGTATGCGGCGCCGCGGCCACGCAGAAGAAATCCGTCATCGTAGATAATGTTTCAGCCTTCCCCGGATATATCTCCTGCGATGATCAAACTGTATCTGAAATTGTGGTTCCCGTAATAATTGATGACAAATTAAGGGCTGTTTTAGATGTCGATGGCTCTCAGGTGGGACAGTTTGACGCAACGGACAAAAAATATTTAGAGGAATTGGTCAAACTTTTATAATATAGATTTCGCAACGATTCATATCTTTTATTGGACGGATAAAAACTTGTAATTGTTAGATTTGTTTTAAAAACAAAAAACCCCATCCTGATAAATCGGGACGGGGCTTCAAGAGTGATGTTGGTGTCGTTTAAATTACTTTATAAACGATTAAACCAACCATGACAATGAGAGCAACGAAAATAAGGGAAACACCCATATTTCCTTTTTTGATTTCTTCCCATTCGTCAATATCTGTTGATAGCCAATCGAAAACTTTCAGTGAGATTCCAACGCCTAAACCGAAACCGATAGCCGCTGTAATCGCCCATAGTAGAGAACGACCATACTGTGCAAACATGCCACCCCAACTAGTAGGATCTAACATTTTTCCTCCTTTTACAGTGTTTGAATTGAATCTTTTATCAAGCGCATAAATCCTGCTGTATCAATTTTACCGTCAGTTAATCGACGGACTTGTTCAGCTGTTGCTTTTGCCGTGATAATTGTTTTTTCTCTTGAGACAGGTATCGTCACCGTCACCTCTGTATCCGCCGGTATAATAGCGGCGTAACCAGTTTTTTTCTTGGCAAACGATTTTTGATGATTGATGGCCTGCCCCACGGAAATGAAGCCCACTAGCATTACCATTTCAAAGTTATTCCGAAGGCTTTCTATTTCAATAGAAAAACTGTATGAGCCATCCGCATTCTTGGTAAGTGCCATTTTCTTTTCATCAACCGATACTCGGTAAAATTTACAAGTACTGGATACTTTCCTGTAGAAGGCATAATTCGCAAATACGAATTGTGAACCCATCACCAAGACGATTACTAAAGAGAGAATTCTTTTTGTGGTCATTTATTTACCATTTTTTATCTTTAAACAAGCGCAATTTTACACGAAGACATGTTCCTTAGTCAAGCTCCAAATACGACTTCTCCATTCTTAATCACTTTTTGAATTGGATGGTTCGAAACGAAATACGGAATCTCCAACAATGAATCTAAATCCCAGAGGATGAGATCAGCGATATTTCCCACTTCGATGGATCCCACTTCATTTTCAATCCCGAGTGCTTTTGCGCCGTTGAATGTTGCTGCTCGAAATGACTCCTCAACTGTCATTCCCATACGCATACACGCCAAAGTCATAATGAATGGCATGGATTGAATATGAGAACTCCCGGGGTTGAAGTCCGTCGCCAAAGCGACTATGATGCCCGCATCGATAAGCTTTCTTGCAGGTGCATAGGATGATTTGCCGAGGAAGAATGTCGTTCCGGGCAGGAGTGTTGCAACAATATCATTCTTTGCTAAAGTTTCAATACCTTCATCACTCACAGCCATGAGATGGTCAGCGGATAATGCACCTACTTCGCCGGCCAATTCAGCCGCACCGGAGTCAACAAATTCATCCGCATGGAGGCGCAGTTTTAGTCCATATCTTTCACCGGTTTCCAAAATCCGTCTAGACTGCTCAATGCTGAAATACCCCTTTTCACAAAATACATCATTGAACAGGGCAATGCCCTGATTCGCTATAGCGGGGATCATTTCATTGCAGATAAGATCAATATAGGCGCCATGATTATCCAAAAATTCTTTCGGAAATGCATGTGCGCCCATAAAAGTCGGCACCATATCGATGGCATGGACTTTATTCACTTCATCAATGACTTTTAGAGATTTGAGTTCAGACGCTGTATCCAGGCCATATCCGGACTTTGCCTCAACTGTGGTCGTCCCATTGGCAATAAATCGATCCATTCGCCCAGACACTTTTTCAATCAATTCTTCTTTGGATGCATTTCTCACGCCTTCCACGCTGGAAATGATACCACCGCCCTTTTCGGCAATCTCCTCATAAGTAGCGCCAGCCAACCGCATTGCGTATTCTTCATCCCGTTTATTGAAAAAAACCGGGTGAGTATGAGAATCCACAAATCCTGCCGTAACCATTTTACCACCGCAATCGATGGCGTTGTCTGACTGTCCATCAGCGATAGATGAAATAAGACCGTTTTCTATCAGGATCGACGTATTCTCGAAAAATTGAACACCATCAGCATTGGCCGTCACCAATAAGCCGACGTTCGAGAGGAGGAGAGATTTTTGATTGTCGATTTTTGATTGTCGATTTTTGATTTTTGATTGATGATTATTCATTTACGACTAGCCGTTTTTCTTGAAGAAATAAAAATGGATACTAATTCATTTGCTTCCATCATTAACGATTCAACTTTTTCTTTAGGAAGTAATTTCTCATCAATAATGAATTCTAGCCAAAACAGAGATTCATCGGTGCCCTCGACTACGATGCTGATTTTGGCTATAAAGCTTGGCTTGGAATGAGCCACACATGTCGCCACATAATTTGAAGCGACGGATGTTGTTGATCTAAATAATTGCCCTCTGACTAATTGTCCGAGATCAATATTTGGTAAAACATTATACAATTTCACGCACCGATGGGCAAACTGTTTTGTTTCATTTTTTTAATTCTTTTTTATCCATACATAAGTCTCCCACTCATAATCCAAATTCAACAATCTCCAATCCTCAACCCTCATTTCTCATTTCCCAATTCTCGGAATGTCCACGTCCCAATCTTTCGCATTCTGGACTGCATCTTCATATCCCGCATCCGCATGGCGTAAAATACCCATTCCCGGATCGTTTGTTAAAACTGCTTTAACCCGCTTTTCCATTTCAGGTGAACCGTCAACGCAAATCACCTGACCAGCATGGACTGCCAGCCCCATTCCCACACCACCTCCTTGGTGGATCGAAACCCAAGTTGCTCCACTGGCAGTGCTGGTTAGAGCATTGAGCAAGGGCCAATCCGCCACAGCGTCCGAACCGTCTTTCATGGCTTCCGTTTCGCGGTAAGGAGAGGCCACAGAACCACAATCGAGATGATCGCGACCAATCACAATGGGGGCAGACACTTCTCCACTGGCTACCATTTGGTTTAGTGCTGCTCCAAATTTGGCTCGCTGTGTGTATCCAAGCCAACAAATACGTGAAGGTAATCCTTGGAACTGCACCTGTTCTCTTGCCAATTTAATCCAACGGGAGAGCGTTTCATCCTCAGGAAAGATTTCCAAAAGTTTTTCATCAGTCTTATAAATATCTTCAGGATCACCGGATAAGGCCACCCAACGGAACGGCCCCTTCCCTTCACAGAAAAGATCGCGGATATAGGCCGGCACAAACCCCGGAAAATCGAATGCATTTTCCACGCCTGCTTTTTTGGCTTGTCCTCGAAGGTTGTTGCCATAGTCAAATGCAATGGCGCCTTGGGCTTTCAAATCGAGGATTCCTTGGCAATGTTCTGCCATGGCGCGGTAGCTTTCTTTTGCATATTTTTTCGGATCAGATTTCCGCAGGTCCAAGGCTTCATGGTAAGTCATACCATTGGGAACATAACCATCCAGTTCATCGTGAGCAGAAGTCTGGTCTGTCACCATATCCGGAACAATGCCCAATGTCGCCATTTGAGGTATAATATCGGCCGCATTTGCCTGAAGTCCGACGGATAGTGGTTTCCCATTATTTTGGGCATCTCGGGCCATGGAGAGCGCATCATCCAGGGAATCTGTGGCCACATTGAGATAATTTGTTTCTAAGCGACGTTGAATACGAAACGGATCAATCTCGATACAAATAGTCACGCCATTGTTCATGGTGACGGAAAGTGGTTGAGCGCCGCCCATTCCTCCGAGGCCGGCGGTGACTACCAGTTTGCCTGTAAGGTCAGAATTATAATGCTGTTTTGCGGCGGCAGCAAAAGTTTCATAGGTCCCCTGTAAAATCCCCTGCGTGCCGATATAAATCCAAGAACCGGCAGTCATTTGGCCATACATCATGAGACCTTGCTTATCCAATTCGTTGAAATGATCCCAAGTGGCCCAGTTCGGAACAAGGTTAGAATTAGCAATAAGTACCCGTGGTGACCAAGTATGGGTTTTTAGTACGCCAACAGGCTTTCCCGATTGAACCAATAAGGTTTCATCTTCATCCATTCGTTTCAGTGTTTCGAGGATCGCATCATAGCATTCCCATGTTCGGGCCGCTTTTCCTTTGCCTCCGTACACAACTAATTCATCAGGATTTTCCGCTACATCGGGATCGAGATTATTTTGGATCATACGGAAAGGCGCTTCGATCTGCCAGTTTTTACAGGAGAGTTCGGTGCCCCGTGGGGCAATAATTGTCCGTTTCGACATGGGATTAAATCCTTTTATTTTGCAAAGATTAAGTCCGAAATTAACAAATGCCTGACATACTCCATAACCTTACGATACAATCATCTGCTGAAAATGTGTACCGCGCTGTTGCCTTCCCGAAAGGGTTGGATGCGTGGTGGACAAAATCATCTAACGGCCAACCTGAATTGGGAGCCGAATATCAACTCTATTTTAGTGATGAATATAACTGGCGTGCCATTGTTCTGGAAAATGAACAAAATGTCAAATTTGTGTTAGAAATCACCGTTGCAGATGGTGACTGGACCGGAACCAAAATACGATTTTTTTTAAAAGAGAAAAATGGCGCTACCGATCTTTGTTTTGAACATACAGGCTGGAAAGAAACCAACGATCATTTTCGTGTTTCTTCTTATTGTTGGGCGAATTATTTGAGGTTATTGAAAAATTATGTTGAAGAAGGTGGAATTATCGCATATGAAAAGAGATTATCTTAAAAGTCATGTTAAGAAAAAAATATTATTTGTTGATCCTTTCTATAAAAACTGGATTTCCCAGTTTAATCTTAATGAAGGTGAATATCGTATATTCGTAAAATAAGACCCTTTATACTATTCAAATGGATGAGATGGGATTGGAAATATTAATCCATTTATAGTAAAGTAAGATTCTTTAACAAAAATTGAGTTTTGTATAACCTACAGTGCTACTTACAAGCCATTATAAATATTACTAATTGAGTATTATCCAAATTAAAACATAAAAGCTTGTAGCAATTTTTGGCAACCTTTGGGTGTTTCGCAAAGGATTTAATAGTTACCCCCGTGGATAAAGTATTTTTTTGATTGATCGAAAGTACTGCGGATTCTGAACCATAACATTATAAGAAAAAAATGAAATACCTCTAAACCGTGTCACTCGCGTGTATTTTACCTTGTCCACCACCTGCCTCGCAGGCTGGTTATAGGTCGCAATTCCCATGACGATCTTTTTGCGATACTTAGATGGTAGATTATCATACATGATATCAATGTTGGCGGCGAAGTCTTTTAAGTCCTTTGTATAATTCATCACCACCGCTTTATCCAAATAACCCGCCGCAAGCCATACATCCCACTCCTGGTAAAAACGTTCGCGCGCTTGGTATAGATTCGGTTTTACGGCAGCGGATAACTCCATATCAGGTCTGACGGCATCAATGAGATTTTTGGTCTCTCGAACAAGGTCCGTGACTGCCTTCCGACGATGATCACTCCAATGGCCCACTTGGGACATATCAGACGGGTCTGGCGCAGAAGTAGATAAAAATTGTAATGCATTGGGGCCATTATGCTTTCGGTAATAAGCAATCGCATCCGGGTTTTTTCCGTACTCCGAATCATGGAAACGGATATAATCTAAATGCAGGCCATCCAATTCATAATTTTCAATTAATTCCCGAAATATAGATATAAGATATGTATTCACTTTTGGGTGATTGGGCGAAAGGTAAAAGCCCTCATTGCCGTTCCTGCCACCGTTCAATTTTTTCAATTCCCCGGGAATATTCAATTGAACCCGTTTATCTTGGTCAATCCATTCAGGATTTGTATAAAGGAGATGGTTTTGCTGCACCGGTTTTACGCGTGATGACCATAATAAATACGTATTCACCCATGCATGGACTTGTATCCCATTCTCCTTAGCCTTGGGAATCAAATAGGCTAAAGGGTCAAAATCAGTATCCTTGATTAAATGGGATCGAGGAACCAAGTTGGAATTATAATAGGCGTCTCCCCTGCCGCGCACCTGGACCAATAGTTGATTAAACCGGTTTAGGGTGGCAAATTCAATCATCTGGTCTATACTGACTTTATTGGTAAGTGTATTGCGCACAACCCAAAGGTACCGCTCATTAAACTCGCCCCGCCCCGGGTTAGCTGCCCAGTTTAGGGAAAAAAGAAGGGCAACGGAAACCGCTGCCCTTAAATGGAATTGTCTGGATTTGTTATTCAACGATCCTCTATTCAGATACTTCAGCCGCCTGCGCTGTTTGGACACCTTCAAAATCGACTAATTCGATTAACGAAACAGATGCACGATCATTATCCCGGAATCCCAGTTTAATGATGCGCGTGTATCCACCATTGCGTTCTGCAAATACTGGCGCAATTTCATGGACCAAAGCATGTACAACTTCCTTTCTGGGAAGTTTTTTCGCGATTTGGCGAACGGAATTCAAATCACCTTTTTTTGCCTTTGTTATCAAAGGTTCAATAAAAGTGCGTAATTCTTTCGCCCGCGAATCAGTGGTTTTGATTCGTTTATGTTCGATTAAGTTGGCCGCTAGGTTCTTAAGCATCGCCTTCCGGTGGGCAGGTTTGACGCCAAGTTTCCGACCTTTCTTCTGGTGTCTCATGTATTGATTAAACTTCCAGTTTTAAATATTTATCCACATCCATACCGAAGCTGATTCCCATTTCATCAAGCTTTTCGACTAACTCAGTGAGTGATTTGCGACCAAAGTTTTTGTACTTCAGCATTTCGCTTTCTTCTTTGCTCACCAATTCGTAGATATATTTGATACCAGCCGCCTGGAGACAGTTATGACTTCGTACGGATAGTTCCATTTCATCAATGGTTAAGTTCAGCAAATTACGAGTTTTAACCACTTCTTCACTGATTTGTTCGGTGACTTCCAGAACTTCGGGCCTTGCGATCGCCTCAACCAGGCGGAGATGATCCATCAACACAGTTGCAGAATAACTAATCGCATCCTGCGGTGTAATAGAACCATCGGTTTCCACTTCAATACTTAGGATTTCAATAGGATCTTTTGCACCGGGAACAGGCTGAACATTATACGTTACTTTGGTCACCGGATTAAAAATACTGTCAACCGCTAAGGTACCGATTGGTGCGTTTGGTAGTTCATTCTCTTCAGAAGGAACATAGCCTTTACCAACACCAATACGAAGTTCTAATTCGATAGACCCTTTTGAATTGATTTCAGTGATATAATGATCAAGGTTTAAAACCTCAAACTGATCAGTGGCAGCTTGAATATCAGCTGCAGTAAAAAGTTGCTTCCCTTTGAGGGTAATTTTTACATTATCGACATTGGATTCAGATAGTTTGAACCGAACACCTTTCAGATTCTGAATAATATCCGCCATATCTTCTTTCACACCAGCAATGGTTGAAAATTCATGGAGAACATTTTCCACTTTTACGTTGGTGATCGCAGCACCGGGAAGGCTCGTAAGCAAGACACGTCGTAAAGCATTCCCAACGGTTACACCATAACCTCTTTCCAAAGGTTGAATAATGAATTTACCATAAGTTTCTGTGAGGGACTTATCGTCAGTTTTGACTTTCAAATCGTATTCTTTTGCCATAAAATTCTAATACCTTATGTTTACTTGGAGTAAAGTTCTACTACCAGTTGTTCATTAATTGTGAGAGCCATTTCATCCCGTTCGGGAATTGCAAGGAATGTACCAGTCATTTTCGCTTTATCAAGTTCCAGCCAGGGCAGCTCGATATCGCCCTTAATTCTTTTCATGGAATCTATTATCTTTTCCATCTTTTTGGACTTGTCACGCACTTGGATTATATCACCCGGTTTTACCGAAGCTGAGGGATAATTACATTTTCTGTTATTGAGCAGAAAGTGCGCATGACTTACCATTTGGCGGGCTTGTGAGCGCGTGGATGCTAATCCAAGACGGTACACAACATTGTCCAATCTGCATTCAAGCAATTGGAGCAAATTCGTGCCCGTTTCACCCGTCATTTTTTCCGCTTTGTGAAAATAATTCCGGAACTGACGTTCCAACATACCATACATGGCTTTGATTTTTTGCTTTTCCCGTAATTGAACACCATAATTTGATAAACGACGGCGACGGGTTGGGCCATGCTGCCCAGGTGTATAAGGTTTTTTATTTAGCAGACTGTCATATTTTGGGTTACCAAATATATTTTCGCCGAACTTGCGGACCAGTTTGCCTTTAGGAACACTAGATTTTGCCATTGAACTCTCTTTTTAAACGCGTCGTCTTTTCGGTGGACGACAACCATTGTGTGGTAACGGTGTAACATCACGAATGGATGTCACAACCAGTCCGGCGACAGCCAATGCTCTAATGGCTGACTCACGTCCGGATCCGGGACCTTTTACTTTCACTTCTATAGTTTGCATACCCATAGAAACAGCTTCGTTCCCTGCTTTTTCGGCTGCCAAAGTTGCAGCAAAAGCTGTACTTTTTCTTGAGCCTTTAAACCCGCTGGTGCCGGCGGTTGACCACGCAACAACATTTCCGAATTTATCCGTCAGGGTAATATGAGTATTGTTAAAAGTGGCCTTAATATGGGCGATACCTGCAGCATCGACCGACCCTTTTTTCTTTTTAGTTTTTCTATCCTTGGATGGTTTAGCCAATTATATACCTACGCTTTCTTTCCAAGTCCGATTGTACGGCGTTTACCTTTACGGGTCCTTGAATTCGTTTTGGTTCGTTGTCCGTTGACCGGTAAACCACGACGATGACGTAACCCCTGGTAACACCCAATATCTCTTTTACGCTTAATATTCATGGAAACTTGAGTTCGCTGCTCACCTTCCACTTTAATTTCCAGCGTTGTAATCGCATCACGAACGGAGGCGACTTCATCATCTGATAAATCTTTAACCCGCATATCCTTATTTATTTTTGCATGATCGCAAATTTGATTCGCTACTGTTAAACCAATCCCATGGATATAACAAAGCGAATAAGGCACTTTCTTTTCGCGGGGGATATCTATTCCTGCTATACGCGCCACTAAAAAACTCCTAACCTTGTCTCTGTTTGTGTTTTGGATTTTCGCAGATCACCTTCACCACACCTTTGCGACGGATGACTTTGCATTTGGCACAAATTTTCTTTACTGAAGATCTAACTTTCATAACTTCCTACTTATTCCGATAAGTAATTCGACCCCGGGTCAAATCATAAGGTGAAATCTCTAATTTCACTACATCACCCGGTAAAATTTTTATAAAATGCATCCGCATTTTTCCACTCACATGGGCCAAGACTTCGTGAGTACTATCTCCAATTTCAACTTCAACTCGAAACATGGCGTTGGGCAGGGTTTCTTTTATGATCCCTTCGACTTGGATAGCTTGTTCTTTAGCCATGGACTTTTTCTCCCTCGCTCAGGATGACCGGACCGTTGGAGGTAATCGCAATCGTATGTTCAAAATGAGCGGAATCCGCACCGTCGGCTGTCCGAATCGTCCAACCATCAGAATCGGTTTTAACTTCTTTGACACCCATATTGATCATTGGTTCAATAGCAATGCACATGCCCTCACGTAGTTTATAACCTTGTTTCGGGCTACCATAATTCGGTACTTGCGGTTCTTCATGGAGTTCAGTCCCAATCCCGTGCCCGACTAACTCACGAACTACAGAATACCCAAACCCTTCAACATAAGACTGGATAGCATGACCAATATCAGACACATAATTACCTGGTTTTGCTTCAGCAATACCTCTCATGAGAGACTCACGGGTAATGTCCACTAATTTTCTTTTATCTTCAGAAATACTTCCAATGGCAAATGTGCGCGCGTGATCACCGTAATAACCGTCTTTTTCAGCCCCGCAATCAATACCAACAATCTGGCCTTCTTCCAGAACGCGGTCACTGGGTATCCCGTGTACAACTTCATCATCAATGGATACGCATAGCGTTGCCGGGAATCCCATATATCCCTTAAAAGCGGGACGTGCTCCACGGGAACGAATAAAATCTTCTGCTTTAGAATCTAAATCAATGACCCGGACACCAGGCTTCACATGTTCAGCCAGCATAACAAGTGTATCCGCAACAATTTGACAACTAGTGTTGATCAGATCGATTTCACGTTGGGTACGAATCCGAACCATTACATGCGTCTCCGACCGCGAATTTTACCTTTACTCAAAAAACCATCATAATGACGACTCATCAAGTGCGATTCAATTTGCTGTAATGTATCTAAAGCTACGCCAACGATAATCAGTAAACTTGTACCGCCAAAAAACGATGCCAAATCATACCCCACATCCATGGACTGCATGAGGATGTAAGGAAAAATAGCCACCAAAGCAAGGGCAAAAGACCCGGGTAAAGTCACCCGAGATAAAATATTGTCAATATACTCCGCTGTCTTTTTACCGGGACGAATACCTGGTATAAAGCCGCCCTGCTGTTTCATCTGTTGAGATACCTGGGTTGGATCAAATGCTATAGCTGTATAGAAATAGGTGAAAAACACGATCATAATTCCGAACACAAACCAATAAAACGGATGGTCGAAAGAAAACCAACGCAACACGCCCTGCATAAATTCATTATCACCGAAAAATGTTGCGACTGTGCTAGGGATAAACATGATGGATTGCGCAAAAATAATTGGCATTACACCAGCAGTATTCACCTTCAATGGAATATGTGTGGACTGTCCACCGTATACTTTCCGTCCCACAACACGTTTGGCGTAAGAAACGGGAATTTTACGTGTACCCTGAGTCAGGAGTACAACAAAAGCAATTACAGCAAACATAATACCGAGTAGTATTACTTCGCTGAGAAGGCCTCGAACTCCTTCGTTAATCAAGGTAACTTCACTCACAATCACGTTGGGTATGCGGGAAACAATCCCAATCATAATGATCAAGGAGATTCCGTTTCCAATTCCCCGTTCTGTAATTCGTTCACCAAACCACATTAATAGAATTGTTCCGGTGATCAAGCTGACCATACCGGTAAAAATAAATCCGAAACCGGGGTTAATCACCACCGATTGCCCGCCAGCAGACAAACCAGGTAAAAACACAGCCACAATTCCATAAGCTTGCATAGCTGAGATTAAAACGGTCAAATAACGAGTCACCTGGGTAATCTTTTTACGACCGGCCTCACCCTCCTTCTGTAAACGCTGGAAGTAAGGTACGACGGTACTCATCAGCTGAATAATAATCGAAGCTGATATGTAAGGCATAATCCCCAATGCAAACAGTGTTGCTTTCTCAAAAGCACCACCGGCAAAGAGGTTGTATAAACCGAAAAGTGTATTTTGCATATCCTGGAATGCAATGGCCAAAACTTCACCATTGATTCCTGGAATAGGAATATGAGCTCCAAGACGAACGGCAACCAAAACGCCGAGTGTAAACAATATGCGTCTTCGAAGTTCCGGGATCGCGAAAATATTTTTAAATTTATCGATCACTGCTCAGTTACCGTTCCACCAGCTTTTTCAATTTTTTCTTTAGCAGAAGCACTGAAAGCATCTGCGGAAACGGTCACCTTGTTAGTTAATTCACCATCACCTAAAATTTTGATGGGACGCATGGCGTATTTAACCAAACCATGTTCCTTTAGAACGGTGGCGTCAATCGAATCCACGTCGAGTTTTTCGAGATCAGATACGTTCACCAATTGAAATTCTTTTTTAAACAGAAAATTGGAAAAACCACGCTTTGGAACACGGCGATGCAAGGGCATCTGTCCGCCTTCAAACCAAGGGCGATGTTTTGAACCAGAACGAGAATGATATCCTTTTTCCCCGCGGCCGGCATTTCTGCCCAATCCTGAACCATGTCCACGACCCACACGTTTTTTACTGTGGGTTGCGCCGTCTGACGGTCTTAATTCACCGAGTTTCATTAGTTTTCCTCAACCTTCACTAAATAATCCACTCGGTTGACCATACCCCGCAAAACAGGTGAATCCACCTGTTCCACAGTCTGATGAATTTTGCGTAAACCCAAAGCCTTCAAGGTTGCTTTCGCCTTCCGCTTATATCCGATTGGACTTTTAATTTGAGTAATTTTTAATGTTTTGGATTTGGCCATGATTAATTAAACACTTCTTTAATTGTCATTCCGCGTTTACTGGCTACTGTGACTGCGTCCTGCAAATCCATTAGTGCCCGCATTGTCGCTTTAGTCAGGTTCAAAGGATTGTTTGATCCAAATCGTTTTGTTAGGATATTGTGCACGCCAACCTGTTCCATCACCGCACGGACAGCCGCCCCAGCGATAATACCAGTACCGGGAGCAGCCGGTTTCAGCATCACTTTGCTTGAACCAAAATGAGAAATAATTTTGTGAGGAATAGTACCGTTCACCAAATTTATTTTAACAATACTCTGTTTGGCATTTTCTTTCGCCTTATTGATGGCGGACATCACTTCGCCGGCTTTTCCTTGGCCAATGCCAACATGACCTTTGCCATCACCAACGACGACCAAAGCGCCAAAACGGAAATTCTTTCCGCGGGAAGTCACTTTCGCAACACGCGTTACGCGAACGACTGCTTCTTCTTTAAGATCTAATTCTGCAGGATTAATCATAATTATTTTATTTATTTAAAATTCCAGGCCGGCTTCTCTTGCAGCATCAGCCACTGCTTTCACCCGACCATGGTAAGGATATCCATTTCGATCAAACACAACTTTGTTGACTTTATTGTTAAGTGCATGTTCTGCAACGGCAGTACCAACCAATTTGCTGATGTCAGTTTTTGTACCCGCCTTGGCTACGACTTTCTCAATATTTTTATCCAAAGAGGATGCCGAAGCCAGCGTTGAACCGCTCAAATCATCGATTACCTGAGCGCGAATATGTTTATTTGAGCGATACACAACCAAGCGAGGTCTTTCGGGATGACCGTAATTATCGCGTTTACTGCGATTACGCCTGCGTTGATTGCGAACTTCTGCTGCTGATATTTTTCTCATTAACTACCACTACCAACGGTTTTACCTTGTTTAGAACGCACATATTCATTTTTGTAACGAATTCCCTTACCTTTATAAGGTTCAGGTTTACGAAATGAACGAATCTTTGCTGCCACTTCACCGACCAACTGTTTATTTATTCCTGAAACAGTCACTTCAGTTCTATTGGTTTTAATTTGGATTTCTTCTGGTGGTTCAAAATATATATCATGGGAAAAACCAAGCTGCAATACAAGATATTTTCCCTGCATGTTGGCCTGATAACCCACGCCTCTAATTTCTAATTCTTTCATGAATCCTTCAGAAACGCCCTGAATGCCATTGGCGATCAATTGTCTGGTTGTGCCGTGCAGCGAACGGTTAGTGCGAGAGTCCGAAGGACGTTCTACCGCTACAGATCCATTGTCCTGCTTCACAACCATATCGCTGTGAATCGAAATTTCTAAGGTCCCTTTTGGACCTTTAATTCCAATGACACCGGTATTCATAATAACGGTGACGTTGTCTGGAATTTCTATAATTTTTTTACCAATTCTTGACATAAATCTTTACCAGACTTTGCATAATATTTCGCCACCAACACCTAAGCGTTTTGCAGCTTTATTGGAAATCACACCTCTTGATGTGGAAAGAATTGAAATTCCTAATCCATCCAATACGCGGGGGATTTCTCCCTGGCCTACGTAAACCCGGCGCCCGGGCGTACTGACTCGTTCAATCCCGGTAATAACTGCTTTTCCACGATAATCATATTTAAGAAAAACGCGGACAAATGATTTTACACCGTCATTAATGAACATAAATTCTTCGATATACTTTTCTTCTTTTAATACAAAAGCGATACGTTTTTTCAGATTTGATGTAGGGATATCAACAAAACGTTTATCCACTGCCATCGCATTCCGAATGCGAGTGAGCATATCAGCAATTGGGTCGGTCATAGCCATACAATAAGCCTCCTACCAGCTTGCCTTTGTGACCCCGGGGATTTCACCCTTCAGAGCCATTTCTCTAAAACAAATACGGCAAAGACCGAATTTTCTCATATACCCGTCGGGACGACCACAGTTAAAACAGCGGTTGTATCCACGCGAGCTAAATTTCGGCTTTCTTTTTGCCTTTACGATTAGTGATTTTCTAGCCATTAGGCTGCCTCAATAACTTCTTCTTGTTTCACCGGCATATCCCGTAAAGGAAGACCGATCATTTTTAACAGCCAATACGCTTCATTATTCGTTTTCGCTGTCGTTGTAAAGGATATATCCATTCCACGGATACTATCAATTTTATCATAATCAATTTCGGTGAAAATGATTTGTTCTTCCACACCAAAGGAATAATTACCGCTGCCATCAAAAGACTTAAACGAAAGACCCCGAAAATCACGGGTTCTCGGAAGGGCAATACTGATGAGCCTTTCCATAAAATCATACATCCGGTTGCCGCGCAATGTGACCTTACATCCCACTGGAAACCCTTTTCTGATTTTAAAATTAGAAATATCTTTACGTGATTTAGTAACCACTGGTTTTTGACAGGATATAAGCGTTAATTCTTCGATCGCACTTTCTAATTTCTTGGGATTGTCTTTGGCATCACCAATACCCATATTAATAGAAATATGAGAAATGCGGGGGACTTCCATAACATTGGCATAATTAAAGCGCTCCATCATGCCGACCACAACTTCATCTTTATACTTTTTACGAAGGGTGGAAATATTTTGTGTAATTTTATTTTTAGCCATCCGTGTTAACCAACCTCTTCGTTGGTTCTTTTTGCAATTCTAACTTTAGAACCGTCATCTAATTTTTTATATCCCACCCTGGTTGGTTTTCCCCCGTGAATCAACATAACATTAGATATATGTAATGCTGCTTCTCTTTCAACAATTCCACCTTGCGGATTATCCTGGGAAGGACGTGTGTGGCGTTTAATAAAATTAACGCCTTCTACAATGACCCGATCTTTTTTAGGAAATACATGAAGAACCTTACCTTCTTCGCCACGGTTGTTTCCACTAATGACTCGGACAGTCATGCCTTTTTTAATATACATTACAGAACCTCCGGCGCCATTGATACAATTTTCATGTAACCGCTGTCACGGAGTTCACGGGCGACCGGACCCAAAACACGGGTACCGCGGGGCTCACCGGCAGAAGTCAGCAATACAGCTGCATTGTCATCGAAGCGAATGTAAGATCCATCCGAACGACGTACTTCTTTTGTCGTCCTTACCACAACCGCACGAGTCACTTGCCCTTTTTTAACAATCCCACCGGGAATGGCCTGTTTAACCGTCACAACAATGACGTCACCAACGGTAGCATAGCGACGTCGACTACCACCCAATACTTTGAAGCATAATACTTCACGGGCACCTGAATTGTCGGCCACTTTAAGTCTAGTTTCTTGTTGAATCACTGCAATTATCCAATTTTTACTGATTCACGAATAATTTCACTTACACGCCAACGTTTCGTTTTACTCATCGGCCGCATAGCACTGATCTTTACAATATCACCCATTTTAGGATCAATTGATTCAACGTGTGCTATATGTTTTTTAAATCTTTTTACAAATTTTTTATACACTGGATGCGGAATTTTGCGTGTAACCTGGACGACAACGGTCTTTTCCATTTTGTCACTCACAACTTCCCCAACTAAGGTCTGTCTTTTTCGTTCAACCACAATTATTTTTCATCCTTTCCGCCGCGAAGGCCAAGGTCAAATTCTTTTTTAACCGTTTTCAGCTGGGCGATTTCCTTTTTCAAATGATTGATCTGAATTGGAACTTCAAGCTGCTGCAATGCTTTCTGGAAACGCAAATTTTGCAACGCTTCATGATTATCATGCAGTTTTGTTTCAATATCAGCCAGAGTCAAACCGTTTAATTCTTGTCTTTTCATCAGACTTCTCTTCGACCTACAATTTTGGTTTTAATCGGAAGTTTATGGGCGGCATTATGAAAGGCTTGTTCTGCCCCTTCACGATCAACACCTTCAACTTCAAACAGGATCCGTCCCGGCTTTACGACGGCTACCCAATATTCTGGAGAACCTTTTCCTTTACCCATTCGGGTTTCAGCCGGCTTTTTGGTAATTGGTTTGTCGGGAAAAACGCGAATCCACATTTTTCCAATTTTACGAACGACACGGGTAATCGATATACGGCAAGCTTCAATTTGACGACTGGTGATCCAACCGGCTTCAACAGCTTTTAAACCATAGGTACCAAAAGCGACATAATCTCCACCTTTGGCCATTCCTCTACGGTTGCCACGATGGTGTCTGCGAAATTTAATTTTTTTAGGTTCTAACATGAATAATTACCTGGATGATTCACCGTTGCAAATCCAAACTTTAATTCCGATAATACCATATTGTGTATGCGCTTCGGTTAGGACATAATCAATATCTGCACGGAGCGTATGCAAGGGCACACGACCCTGGGAAAACTTTTCACTGCGGGCTATTTCGGAACCACCCAAACGACCGGCAACATTAATACGAATTCCCTCAGCACCCATGCGCATTGTGGACTGAATAATTTTATTTACAACCCGACGGTAAGATATTTTTTTCGTCAACTGATGGGCAATGTTCGACCCTACTAAGGCCGCATCCAATTCAGGGCGCTTCACTTCGGAAATATTGATTTGGACATTTTTTTCTGTTAGCTGTTTAATTTCAGCTTTTAATCGATTGACTTCTTCACCGCCCTTACCAATTACTATTCCCGGGCGGGCAGTGTTAATTGTTACTGTAACAGTTTTTGTAGTGCGGCTAATTTCAACACGAGAAATGCCAGCATTCGGCAAACGCGCTTTTAAATATTTACGAATTCGCACATCTTCCTCTAATCCCGCGGCAAAAGACTTGCCGGCAAACCATGTAGAACGCCAGTCTTTTTTAACTTGCAGTCTTAATCCTACCGGATGTGTTTTTTGACCCAATTCGTCCTCCTAATTCTTCTCGTCAGATACAATGACTGTTAAATGAGCCGTTGGTTTATTCAATTTGGAAATACGACCCATAGAAGCGGCACGAAATCTTTTCATGTGCGGTCCCCCGTCAGCGTAACATTCTTTTATCCGCAATTCTTCAGGATTTACATCCGCATCTTTCGCGGTATTCATCAAATTTGCAATCGCAGAACGGACAGTTTTTTCAATTTGCGTAGCTGCCTTGGCTTTGGAGAAATGAAGATAATTCAGCGCTTCCTCAACATCGCGGCCGCGAACTTCATCCAAAACTACTCGGATTTTCCGAGGGGATTGACGAATATGACGGGTAATTGCTTTTGCTTCCATTTTTTCTATTTCTTTCTGTCGCCAGAATGTAATCTAAATGTTCTTGTAGGGGCGAACTCACCGAGTTTATGCCCCACCATATTTTCATAAACAAATACAGGAATAAATTTATTACCGTTATGAACAGCGAAAGTGTGACCAACAAAGTCAGGCGTAATCATTGAACGGCGAGACCATGTTTTAATTACTTTCTTTTTACCACTCTCGTTCATTTTATCAACCTTCAATTCGAGTTTGGCATCGACAAATGGTCCTTTTTTTAGGGAACGGGCCATCCTACTTTCTCCTCTTCACAATATAATCGTTAGATTTTTTATTCTTTTTGCGGGTTTTATATCCTTTTGTCGGCTGTCCCCAAGGTGACACCGGATGACGACCACCGGAAGTTTTACCTTCACCACCACCGTGGGGGTGATCCACCGGATTCATCACTACACCACGAACAGTTGGACGAATTCCTAACCAACGACTGCGACCGGCTTTCCCGGAGACAATCTGCTCATGGGTTTTATTTCCAACTTCACCAACCGTTACATAACATTTTTTTAGTACCTGCCGAATTTCACCAGATGGCAGTTTAAGCGTGGTAAATCCATCACCATGGGCCATAACCTGTGCTGCAGCTCCGGCACTGCGAACCATCTGTCCACCACGACCGGGTTCCAATTCAATATTATGAACAAACATACCGGTTGCAACTGTGCCTAAAGGCAGCGCATTTCCAATCCTTAGAGGTGCATTTTCACCCGAAATAATTTCATCACCAACTTTAATGCCAAAAGGTGCCAGTATATACCGTTTCTCACCATCGGCGTAGAACAACAATGCAATATTGGCCGAACGATTTGGATCATATTCAATCGCCGTGACCTTTGCGGGAATATCAAATTTATCCCGTTTAAAATCAATGATGCGATACCGACGACGGTGTCCGCCACCTCTGTGACGTACTGTTATCCGACCTTTATTATTACGACCGCCGGTTTTACGCAACGCAGTCGTTAAACTTTTTTCAGGAGCACTTTTAGTAATTTCCGAAAAATCTGAACGGGTTGCAAAACGGTTACCCGGCGTAGTTGGCTTAATAATTCTAATACCCATTATTCAGCTTGTTCCCCTTTAAGAAGATCAATCGCATGACCCTCTTTCAGTGTAATAACAGCTTTTTTCCAACTGGCACGAAACCCTTGTGTACGAATCGTTCTGCCACCACTGCGAACAGTCATGTTTTTTTCTTTTCCCAGACGATTCATTGTAGCGACTTTTTCCACTTCAACATCAAATTTTTCTTCAATCGCGCGTTTGATTTCAATCTTATTCACATCCTTCATCACCTGGAAGGCATACTTGCGCTCCTCTTCTTCAAGGCGACTCATTTTTTCTGTGAACAATGGCCGAATAATTGTTTTTTGGAAGGACATTATGACTTCACCATTAATTGTTCGTTCAACAAAGATAGTCCAGCTTTTTCGATAAGCAGCACTTCACAATCCAGCAGATCATACGTGCTGGCAGAGGTGGCTTCGGTCACATATATATTCGGTATGTTGCGCGCGGCCAAAAATACATTTTCATTATAGGAAGAAACCAAAACGCATACTTTCTTTCCCTCAAGACTCAAGGCACTCAGCACTTGAATGAAATTTTTTGTTTTTGCTTCTGAAACTGATATTTCATCCACAATGATCAAATCTCCGGCACTGGCCCTTTGCGACAGTACAGATCGACGCGCCAAACGTTTCATTTTCTTTGGCATTTTGTTCTCATAGCCATGGGGTTGAGGACCAAATACGGTACCGCCACCCTTCCAGATGGGAGACCGAGTTGTACCGGCACGGGCAACGCCACGACCTTTTTGCTTAAATGGTTTACGACCGCCACCACGCACGGCAGAGCGATTTTTGGAAGAATGGGTTCCTTGGCGGCTATTAGCCAATTCAGCCACAACCGCTTGATGAACCACACTTTTGTTCGGCTCTATTCCAAACACCGAATCGTCAACCGTTATGGTTGATCCTTTGCTGCCATCCTGATTTAAAACTTTTAACTTCATTTTTACTTCGTAATGTAAATAATTCCATTTTTGGCTCCGGGAACGGCGCCTTTCAATAAAATTTGGTTTTTATCCTTATCGACAGAAACAACTTCAAGATTTCGAACGGTCATACGCTTATTCCCGTATTGTCCTGCCATTTTCATTCCCTTAAAAACACGGGATGGATCAGATGCCTGCCCAATAGACCCTGCTGACCGCGGATGCTCTCTTTGACCGTGAGTTTTCGGACCACCGGCAAAACCATGACGCTTCATTACACCTGAAAAACCTCTACCTTTGGTCGTTCCGGCCACATCGACAAATTCGCCCTCTCTAAATAGAGACGCTCCAAATTGCTGTCCGGTTTTATAATCATAATCCGGTACAGGTACAAATTCGGCCAAAAAGCGTTTTGTGTCTGTTCCAGCTTTTTCAAAGTGTCCATTCAAAGCTTTGTTTGAATGTTTCGCTTTGCGTTCACCAAAGCCAACTTGAATAGCATCGTAGCCGTCATTAGCCTGTGATTTAACTTGCGTTACAACACATGGCCCGGCTTCAACAACAGTAACTGGAATAGCTTGTCCAATCTCATTGTATACCTGAGTCATGCCAATTTTTTTACCGATCAATCCACGCATAATTAAACTTTAATTTCTATATCCACACCGGCAGGAAGGTCGAGCTTCATCAACGCTTCGACTGTCTTGGGTGTAGAGTTTAAAATATCGATTAAACGTTTGTGGATTTTTGTTTGAAACTGCTCACGGGATTTTTTATCCACGAACGGTGAGCGAAGTACGGTATAAATCGTTCTTTTTGTCGGCAATGGAATCGGTCCGGAAATAATCGCACCGGTAGATTTTGCCGTTTTCACAATTTTTTCAGTGGACTTATCGATCAATGTATGATCATAAGCCTTTAAACTGATGCGAATGGTTTGTTTAGCCACGGTCGTTCCTTAACTATTCTACAATCTCAGTGACAACACCTGCGCCAACGGTGTGACCACCTTCACGAATGGCGAAGCGTAGTTCCTTATCCATGGCGATGGGTGTAATCAATTCGACTTCCAGTTCCACATTGTC
>Ga0114933_10000057_pt1 | contig 134091 bp, 126 predicted proteins | sample 4SBtaG_FD_89691 | JGI IMG/M metagenome (GOLD analysis project Ga0114933, IMG submission 89691) | Deep subsurface microbial communities from Kolumbo volcano to uncover new lineages of life (NeLLi) - 4SBTROV12_W25 metaG | ecosystem: Environmental > Aquatic > Marine > Volcanic | place: Kolumbo...
TCAGCTTGACAATACCAACTACCACAAGAGTAATACCAACTGCAATTGCAATCATAATTGCAATATCAACTGCAGATCCTACGGTTGACTGCATATTGGTAGCAATATCAGCAATGGTTATAGCATCATCAGCAAAAGATAATGAAGATATCCCTAAAGTGCATAAACCTAACAGTAAAGCTATAGGCCTTACAAAACTACTGGTTATTGATACTTTCTTAAATACCCTACTAATTAATTTCATGATATTACCCTCTAAATTCTATGATGATATATTTACCAAACTATAGCCAATATATCAATAAGTTACAGTTAACATACCAAATACTTACTAAAGACCAAATAAATTCTGCAGCAAATCAAATGTAGCAACACAATTTACACACATAATACCGCCAACAATAAACATTGCTGCTTTTCCAGCCATCCCTGCCTGTCCTTGATGACCACCAACTCTAGATAATTTAATGAATCCATTTATCATGGAGCCAATGCCAATGACCCTTACAAAGATAACTACAGCATCCATACTATCGAAGTTAGCTGCAGACCAGGAACCATTATAAGCAATGATCTCGGTTGTACCAAAAATCATATCAGAAAACATTGGTATCATCATTGGTAACGTAAGTAATAGCACGGCTGCAACCATAATAAACAAAGGCTCTCCCAGGCTTTCCTGGCCACTCATCATTGATCTACCTTCACCTAGTTTCTTAAATTTAGATAAAGAATGAACAAATAATAAAATACCAAAAAAAATACTAACTGCAACCAACATATTAGCTAACAAGCCAAAGTTAGATACCATTTCAGCTGAATTCACACCTAGCGACATACTTATAGCTCCTGAAATTAATACATATATAGATTACATAAAATCATAAATACACAATTAATATACCAGAGCAGGCTTAAGACAATATTAAATATAACAGCATTATCTAATAATTTGCTAAATATTTGACCTATTTTAATTATTCCTTAATTATTTGCTACTTATAAGCAAGTTACAACTTAGAACAACACCATACTGATAGCACCTAAGCCGCGGCCTTATAAATCACGCTGCACAACACAGCCAATAAGTAGCAAGACATATCTAATTGAAAACAAATAACTAATGATCATTTGGCCCAAATTTAATGACTTTATTATTGCTAGTAAATATAGATCCTTCCGATGGATTCATACTTACAACATCACCATAGTTGTCATTAATTTTATCCCCTACAGTAACAGACTTAGTACTACCATCTGACCCAACAAGCCATGCACGATTGCTGTCAACCGCCCTAAGATGATAAACAATCTCTGGAGTTTTAAGCAAAGCACCATCATCTTTACCATCATTTTTCTTATTTATATCTGATACTTGAGTGCTTAGATTGTCAATTTTTGTAGACAAATCATCTAAAGCTTTACTAGTTTGCGCTTGATCAGACTGTATATCGCTCAAAGATGCTCCTAACTGGCTACTCTTAGATTGCAAGTCAGACAATTGGTTGCTGGTTGTGGATGCCTGTTTAGACAAACTAGACACAGTACTTTGTAGCTGCGCAGCTGCTGAGCTTTCTGCTGTTTGTGGACTAACACTACTTACCGCTGTCTTAGTATCAGAGTGACGCTCAAATTGAAAAAAGATCATAACAATGATTACAAAACCAACACTAATTAATATTTTTTTACTTTTCAAAAGAGGGAATTTATCAATAATTTCATGCCCCATCGATTTAATATTTGCTATTATTTGACTAATATCAAAAGCGCCATCCTCATCTTCTTCATCCTTTCTGCGTTGATCATCATCGCTGTCATGATCTTCGCTTTCATGATCTTCGCTTTCATCATCTTCGCTTTCATTATATTCGCTTTCATGATATTCGCTTTCATCATCACGATAGCCATCAGGGCTAGAGCCATACTCAAGATCACCCTCAAATGCAGACTCATCTTCATCTGAAAATTTAAATTCTTCTTTATCTTTTTTACCCATGGCATTCTCCATTTAACTTAATATAGATTTTCTCTTAGTTAGAAGCACTATCACCAGATGCTCCATCAGCAGTTGAGCCACCCCCCGCGCTATCACTACTAGCGCCTACTGTTGGAGCAGATGCATTATCTGCATACGGGATTGTTAGATCACTCATAAATAATATTCCAATTCCAGTACCTGATCCAATTTTAACTGTTGGATCCAAATTAAATATCGGAGACATTTTGTCACCCATTGTCTCACCAACCTGACCCAATCCTTGCAATGTTACTGCCGTTGCATTTGGCGGAGTATCTGAAACAGTGTTTGCTATAGTTACAGTACTAGTTGATCCTTGGAAGCTTTGATATGCCTCGCCCATGCCTTGCAAGAAGGATGATGCAAACAAGCTACCATATCTTAACAAGTAGTGATTATTTACCTCGCCAGCTATTGCTGTTCTTGCCGTATCAGAATCAATAGCAACGGCAGATAAAGATATACTCTTAGTTAATCTAGGGTCATTTAACAAGTTAAATGATATATATAGCTTCTTATTTGTTAATTTAAACATACCTAGTAGTTTTGCCCCTTTTAATGGTCCATCTACTATAGTTGCCATAATTGGTGTTTTTTCATCACTATCAACAGCGGTATCTAGTACTGCAAACATTACCGTTCCAGCCTTATATACCTTGCCATCGGTTGATGACGCTCCACTACCATCTGCTGCTAAGCCACTTGAATCTGTATCTGTATTTACAGCTTGAACAAAGCCTTGAGAATCATGAGAACCCCATGCTGACAATAAGTTTTGAGACTGCACTGCCATATTTGACTGCATTTGCGCAAGCTCTTGCTGCCTCTGCTGCTCATTCATTCTCGCTTGCTGCTGCGCCGCTAGCTCTTTTAGCTTAGCCTCTGCCCCACCATCACTAACCGATGGCACTGAGTTGCCTGATGAGCCACCAGATAACAAGGCACTGGTATCTGGTCCAGACTGTGATGACTGCCCATCTGAACTACCTGATGTCGTTGCTTGCACAGGAGCGGCCGTTGTAGGTGTTGTATATCCAGCCTCACTTGGTGTATATCCAGCCCTTAGAAGATCTCCACTAGAGTAGCCTGCTTTTGCTAAATCATTAGGGCTATACCCAGCATCTTTTAATGCTGCAGCCCCAACTCCTGCCTGACGCAAATCATCAGCACTATAGCCGGTTTTAGCAACCTCTTGAGGCGTATATCCTGCAGAAAGCAGATCACCTGCAGAGTACCCTGCGTTCTTTAGATCAGCAGCAGAAACACCAGCATCTTTCAGATCTTGCGCACTAAGGCCTGCATCCTTTAGATCTTTTGCATCAAAGCCCGCATCTTTTAGGTCTTTTGGTGAAAACCCTGCATTTTTTAAATCTTTTGCCGAAAAGCCTGCGTTCTTTAACTCACCTGCTGTAAAGCCTGCCGCTTTTAATGCAGCAAGACTACAACCTTTACTTTTTAATGATACAGCTGACTCACCATTATCACGTGCTTTTTTTAGATTATCCACACTACAGTCTTTAGAAGAATCACTATCACTTTGCGCATCCTGGCCATTAGCAGACTTAATAGCATCATCAGAATAACCCGCATCTTTTAGATCATCCGCACTAAAGCCTGCATCAGCTAAATGAGATGCACTCATGCCCGCATCTTTTAGATCTTTTGCACTAAACCCTGCATCTTTTAAGTCTTTAGCGCTAAAGCCTGCTTTAACTAAATCTTCTAAACTAAACCCGCACTTTTTTAACTGACTGGCAGTTAAACCAATATTTTTTAAATCACCCACAGTATAACCTGCCAGCTTTAATGCAGGACATGAGCAACCCTGGCACATTAATTCTTCTGCAGTAACCCCTGTTTTACGCGCAAGAGTTAAATTATCTGCGGTACAACTAGATGGGTTGGGCTTATACATAACAACTGTATTTTTAATTGCACAGTTGTTGGCCGAATCCCCATTAGAATCAGAACTTGAGCTACTAGAATCATCTGTACTTTTACCAAGATCAATAAACTCAGATGGGTTTCCAACAAAACTAGGCCTTGTTAGCGTGGGCACTGAACTACCACCTGCTTCTGCAGCCGCTGAAGCTTGATCGGTATTTTGAGTTTGCTGTTTCTTCACATAGACATTAGAAGATGAAGGACTTCCAGGATCTGAAGTCAACGATGGTGCAGATGTTGTTGTGGCATCACCACCAGGAGAGATAATGCTATGTCGCCATAGAAGCCCAACTACAACTACTATAACAATAACAATACCAAGCAGAATAATTAGTCTTAATTGAGAGCTTTTACCTGTTTTTATTTTTTTATTTTCTTCGTTCATCTTATAGCCCCTCAACATTAAGTTGCATCATTTTTCCATGATCAGATACTAAAACAATTGGAGTTTTCTCAAGCTCATAGGCATGCGTGCCATCCGGGCTACTCATTTTTGATCTCCAGCTAGGCGACATTAATGTTAAACGAGTACGTAAATACAAATGCTGCGCATATAACCAAATCTGGCTATCACCACCACCTTTAAGCTTAAGTAATTTTGAGCCAGTAGGTGCCACACCATCTAAAAAGCTCAACAACATTGGATCAGCTGATTGCGGCATACCATTATCTACAACTTGAGCATTTGGACCCAGACCAGGAACTCTAAAATCTACTCGATAATCTACAGCTTGCTGACCAGGCATTAAAGTTAGCATAACAGGAGTGTTAAGCCCGCTTAGCATTACAGCCAAATTACCAGGCTCATAAGAACTTTTTGACTGAATCATTAAAGTATTTGTCTTTCCATCTGGTGTTGTTGGCTGAAGATTATAAGTAGATGGATTCCCTATGTCATAAGCTGTTATTGGCCATGGCTGACCAGTTGAATCGACAAAGACTAAAGATGAAACATAGCCGGCACGCAACCTAACAAGTGGAGGCGTGGCACCTGGCGCTAGACTAACTATAATTGAACTAGATGTTGGTTTTGGAGAAGTTCCAGGATAGCTTGCTGCAGCTTTTTGACTAGAGTCATACATCTTTCTCATAGTTTTGATTTGACTTGGTGTCATTGGCATTGAATTTTGCATGGTCTTAGCAAAGGCTTCTTCACTCAACTTAGTATCACCTAAACTACTATCATCAGTTTTGCTGTCACTACTAGTTGTTGATGTATTTGCAGCTGCTTGATTACTACCCTGATCAGAAGATGGTACGGAATATGTAGATGTAGGTGCAGATGATGCTGCAGGCGTAGCTGTAGATGATGCCGAGGTAGAAGCAACACCAAAAGGAGCAGAAAATGATGCAACACAACACAAGCTTAATGCTAACATCAAGCTAACTGTCACACTTTTTTTTATATTTACTCTAGCTTTTATAATATTCACAATTATTTACCTATGTTATATGTTAATATTGTTAACTACCTGAACTAGTTTTAGTTAGAACAGGAAGGAAGTTATTTATTGCAATTTGATCAGGATACTTAGATACAGGCTCTCTTAGCACAATAACCGTAATCTCAAATGGCATATTTATACTATTAGTTGCATTTTGATATGTAACCATAATAGACATATTTATTTTCCATGCATAGTGCCCACTTACAACCTGTTTTTGTGTGATAACTGGAGGCTTAGTAACTGTGACATTAGATACCATTTTTTTATCTACTAGGGTTCGTAAGTTATTACTTTGTAGCAGAGCATTTTTAAAGTCTGTCCAACCTGCAGCGGTATAATCATCAGCAACACTCTGTAATTGACTACGATAGTGAATATAGTCTTGCGCAAAAGAATGTCTAACGGCATCTGTTGTCCACTGCAGCACATAACTATCTGAAACAGAAGGATCGCTCAAAGCTCTAGAATTTACTATACGACCATCTGGAGTAATCGCAAAATATTGAGTTTCAGGAGGATGAGCAACTTTATATACTATACCAAATACTAGCAATGCATTAATTGCAATAAAAAGGAAAAAAACTAACGATGCCATTTTATAATGATCACGATAAAAATTATTACGCGATAAAACAAGACCCAAACCACTTTGCGGAGGAGTAGACTTCTTTGTCTTTTTGGTTTTTTTTGTTTTACTTTTATTTATCTTCAATAGTCTTACCTAGTAATTTATATTTTTATTAAGTTGCAGAGAAACTTTCAATTTGTAATCCCGATGGTGCTGCAAGGTCATTTGACCTTACTATTTTAATAGTAATAACTGAATTAGTACCCTTATAGTCACTAGCACTACTAAAAGCAATTAATACCGGCATCTGTACTGTCCAGTAGCGCACACCATAAGAAACACCTGTTTTTAACACCACAGGGTCATCAACAACAATAGAGCTAACCTCAAGCTTGTCTTGTTTTACCGCATCTATAATGCCAGATTTTTTTAACGCTGCCTGATATGCCGCCCATCCTGCACTTGTAAAGTAAGTTTTCATGGCTTCAATCTGACTGTTGTCCTGACTAAAATCAAGCTCATATGTTTTTTTAACAGCAACACTTGACCAACCAGAGATTATTTTTTCATTTAACACGGGGTCTGACAATGAACTTAATGGTATTTGTAGGCCTGTAGTTGTTGAGCCATAATACTTTGCTTCCTGGTGTCTAATCGAGAAATAAATAAAAACAACAGACAATAATACGGCTAAAATGGCTAATAAAAAATTCACCTTCATGAGCTTACGATATTTATTACACACAAATGTATTGGCTCTTGTTTCTATTTGGTGTGCATATTCGTCACTAGAACTCATTGTAACCCTCAAAATATATAATTAATCCCTTAAACCAAACAATTAAATCTAACTACGCCTTTTGTTAACTGATTGTTACTACAAACGTTTATTATAAACCATTCACTTATCCTTAAGCAGACATTAATCTAGCAAACAATACTTAAAAAAACATTAAAAAAATTCAATTTATCCCTATTTTGACTACAATATAAGCACCATACTTTGTCTACAAAAAAACTTCATAGATGGCAACCAATTAAAAATAAAATATTCACATTTAAATCAATCAATTGCAGTTAAATATAATGCATCAACAAATTGAAAAATACAATAGAAAGAAAAATGCCCAACCTAAAGCATATACAATTCTATGAGGAATCTTCTTTTGGTTTTAGCTTAATTGCATCAATAATCCGATTAGTGGACAAAACAAGATCACTAACCTGCAGTGCATCCACTTGTTCTGGGGGATATTGAGTACACCTAGCAAGATCATCCATTAACTCAACAGCAACATTTGCTGCGGCTAGCGACGACTTACCACACAGTCTTTCTATATACTCAAAACTATCTTTACACTTGCGCTGATCAGATATAGAACCAGATAATGCCTCAATTTCATTTTCAGGCACAATCGATAAAATATAATCATTAATAATCAAATTAGTAAACAGGTTAATCGATCCGTCTGGGACATGATTAACCAATGGCTCATCATCGCCAACCTCATCAAGAAAACCATCAAATACAGCATCAACAGAAGCAGATACACCCTTTGATTGTGGGCGCGCACTAACAATCCCTATACCACTAAACTGCTGCAATGATAATATAGCCCTCTCCATTGGGTCTATTACAGAACTATTAGCCCCCAATAACTTTGAAACCTTAGTGACCTCTTCATTGCTATCATCAACACCCACCAATAGATCACTACTACCTGCTAATTTCTCAACTAACACTACCGATTTAGCAAGCTTCTCTGCATCACCATCTGCCATCTCCTCGACTTTGAGGAACTGGTTCAGACGCATTGTTTTAACTGGAGTTGGGTTTGCAAAAAATGACTTACCGCGAACAATCTTAGACCTAAAGAAGATATGATATTCTCCAGGGTTTTGCTCTTTCAAATCTTGTAGGTCAATACGATTGCGCTTTTCAAGCCTAGCACCCTTCCCATCTTGGTAGTTTCCTAGAAGACTATTAGACTGAACCTGAAAGCTCTCCACTTGACTAACATAAGATTCACCTGCTGACTTCATAAAGAAATCCCACGTCTCTGTTGGATCCTCTAGCTTCATACAGACCTTAATGTTTGTGTTTGCACCAATAGATGCAGCCTCTTCTTTTGATGCTTTCTGGAATGCTGGCAAATCCTGACCTGCAAATACAACGGAAAAACCAAGAGAACGAGCCTGCGCTGGAACAACCGCAAACCCTTCTACAGCATAATAACCGTACTCATCTAGAATACATAAATATGGAGTTTCTGCATTTGTCGGCCTACTATCAACAATGTCCTTGAGATCACCCTCAACACTATCGCCCAAACCACTAGCCATCATGGCTTTTAGCGTTGCAATTACAACCTTACCTAACTGTGACAACTCATCCGGTGACTTCTCTAATGCTGGTAATAGCACGCATAAAATTCTCCTATTTAATACTACATCATGAAGATCAACCTCGGCTAGATTGGTTCTTAGAATATGACCATAGGTATCAGCCAAAGATGTAAACACACGCACTAACTGCATTGTAATATAACCATGCTGCTCTAATACCTGAGATACTTGCTTACCTTTTTTGTCTGGATTAAACCCAGGCAAGGTTAACACATAGTTTTCTAACGGCTCCAGCACCGCTGGTGGGAAATGCTCTAAACTAATAGATTCCTCTCCATCACGAATAAACTGCTTATCTAATACTATTGCCTCAAGCCTTGGTAAATGGAAGTAGTTCCGAATAACGTTAGCATCAAGCAATATATGGCCAGCATCACGCATAGGAACCAATACTTTCATCAACGCCTGCATAAAACCAATTGCACGACCCTTCCACATATCACCATCACCGGAGCTAGAAGAACCATCCATCAAACTAACCACAAGATCAGCTAACATACTAGATGACCCTCTAGCAAAAGGGTTTAAGGTATTAGATAGCCTACTCTCCTGCGGACCAATAACATCTCTAGCGCCTGTCATAAAGTTAATAAGCAACATATCATCTTCACGCCCCATAGATCTTGCCATAGAGAATAACTTAGAAAATAATGCATTATCACCTTTACCATCTACATAAATAAAACCACTAGCCTGCAATAATGCGTTATAAGCAACCGCAATTAACATCTCAGTTTTACCACTACCTGTTGACCCAAAGATCAAAGCATGTGTTCGCATATCATCATTATTAAACCAAAGCTCTTCATTGGTTGCCAGGCTATTACCTAGAAGGTATATACCCCTAGCTTTTAATGGTTTTTTAGTGCCTGGATGAAGATCATTATTATCTGGCAATAAAGAGCGCTGCGGCATTTTAAAAGGCAAGCTTGATTTACGTGTTAATGAGAAGGCAACAGCCGTACAAGATAATATTAATAATATTTCAGATAAATTTGGCACAAAAAAGGTAAGAACAGCCATACCACACAAGATAAAGATAACCGACAGCGGGTTAATCATCATATCATGAAAACGCTGCCCAAGAGTTCTTGTATCTCTTAAGATATGCTGTTGATTGCCCTCATGGCGCTCATCTATTCCTCGTTGAAATGCCATAGATCACTCTCATCAATATAAAGTATTTCAGCCAATGCAACTCTATAAGCCTCTACCGCAGTTTTAACTGCAGGAGCTTTAAGAGCGTGTTTCATCCTTTTTTCTGCCAACCAATGAGCAAATACACCTGAGATCTCAACAACCGCTGTTTGCCTACCTATGCTATTTAGAATATACCATAACTTACGATCTACAGGCTTTAGCCATAGAAACTCAGCTGATGCCAAAACTCCGCCTGTCCGCGCTAACTCTAATAATGTTGATAACAACGTGTACTGATAAGCATGTCTTTTTGATAGCCATTTTAAAATACTAGAGTTCTCATATTCTTTTAAAGCCTCCTCAACTCCAGCAAAATTTAATTTACCAGATGAGGCTGATGCAGATATTTGCACTATAAACTTCTTGGCTTGGCTACGATTATTTGTGGCTCTCGCAAGAAATATAACCATTAGTGCTTTTGCATGTATTGGCAGTGATGCGGGGCCTCGCCACAACTTACCAAGCTGCATAGATAACACCCTGCTAACAGATTTATCATCAACCCCCCACACCATATGGTCACCCTTCTGTTCTTTATGAATCAATTGGTGCTGCTTACCAAAATCAAGCGGAGTTATAGCCATAGCCCAAGGACCTTTATTTATGTCTTGCTTTACTAGGTCTAATGATAATACAGGTGTGATTTGCGGCCAATTTTCAACCTCACATTGGCGCAATGATTTCATAGAATAGCTTTGTTTAAAGTGACTGCCGCCACTAAAGCGATGCACCAAATACATCAAGATGACTATGATAAATATACAAGGATAACGAACCCATAAGGATACTTGATGATTTATATAAGAGAATTCTCTAAAACTTTCTGTATTTGGCGTTGCGCTTTTAATGGCATAAGCTAACTTAGCAATATTTGGATTTTCAACAATATTCCAATGACCAAAGCTCACAAAGTGAAGAACATCAGATAGTGCTAGAATAAAATAATGAAGAGACTTAAGTTCATAATACCGTAGATAGTTAACAGGAACAGTAATCCATTGCCGCTTCAGCCACCAAATAAGCAGTGTTATGCCAATAGCTAAAAAGAAAACAACAAATGTTAGACTTATCTGATCAAATGACCCCGACTCTCCCTGTTGCGCCATATATTTATCACCCTTAGTTTAACTGGCGATAGGCTGCAACTTTCCTTCATTGAACACATACCTTTCACCACAATAAACAAACTCTACTATATTTTCAGCTGTAATGGCACCCGGCTCTAATGTAATGAAGTCATTATCATTTTGATCTTTATAGCCTTGTGACAGCTTAGCTGGTTCCACAATATTTTTATTTACATGTAGCACTATATAGGCATCTGAGGAATGGTCAACCTTAGCGCGACACACACCTTGCGCAGCATGCTCGCTAAAATACACTGGCCTACCAAGTAATGTTCTTCTTATTGATAAAAGCTGCACGCCCCAATCTGAATATTTATCTGCTCCAGCTTGATATAGCGTCATATACATAACCTGCTCATTATCTGCAAGCTCACGTAACTTGACGGGCAAGCCAGCTTCATTATCGCTATCTTCCAGGAAGTCTAAAGCATCTTGTTTTATTTCTTGCAGTGGCTTCATAATATTACGCAAAAAAGGAGAATCATCCCAACCTTCGATTGATATAACACTATCTAGCATAGATACTATTTTGTGACATATTTCTTGGGATTCTTGCTCACTAAGACCATTTTCTTGATCATAACTTTTTAATAGCGCAACCACTTGATCATTTGCAGATTCAGCTTGAGTCGCAATATGATTACGCAACTCTATCGCTTTACTATCATCTCTTGCTTGTGTGCTAAATGTTATCATTATCCCGGCCTCACACTATTATTTGCCTTGTTGAGGAGGAGACCATCGACAACACGTCTAGACGTAACTCTTAGTTTGCCTGTCGAATTCGCAGCATCAAGAGAAGCACTAGCTTGAGTGTCTTCTCGCTCTGTACTGCTATTCGTGCTATTCGATAGACCCATAACTCTTACCTTAAATTTTAATCTTTGTGATACATAATTAAACAGTTAAAGTTAGTCTATCAGACCAACCTTAAGCTTATATTAAAAAAACATGTAATCTTGAAAAAAACAGACCAAGACTTAGTCGTATAACAACTCGTCTAATTGAACTTCATTGGCGGAAGGACTCATGCGCATTAGATCATACAGCGAGTCTATAATAAAAAAAACTCTCAATATATCAGGGGTATACTCATCAAAACGGACCCTAATACCCAATAAAGCCTTATCATCATCTTCAGTTTTAATGCCTAATCCATACCCCAAACACAAAGATGCCAGATTATCAGCTCGCTTTGCAAGCCCTGCCAATACTCCTGTTTCTAAAAACATATCTGCATATGAAATAGGCTTGCCTTTCAAGGTAAAGGTTTTTTTTGACTTTTTAACAATAGTCTCTAAATGTTTTTGGAGCTCACTCATTTCATCCACTCCGCTGTTGCAATCTTATAATTACCACCAAAAAAACATCGCAACAACCTAAAGAAAACTCTTGGAGAATAGCCATAGCGACTCAATATAGAGAAAAATATTGTAAAAACAAAAGCAATTATAAATGTCCACCAAGATATATGAACCAAGAATATTAATAATGGGAAAGCAGCATTACCATCTAGAAAGAAAAACCTAACCCTTCGTGATGAATCACGCCAATTTGCATTGAAATTAACTGGAGCCGCCATACCTAACCTCTTCTTTTAATTCATCTAATGTACATATACTTAGACAAACATCACGCTAAACAGATTATAGCAAACATTAAACCCATTTTAAATTAATGAAAATAAACTTCTCATTTCACCTTATGCTTAATCATGTGTTAAGGTTACAGTCTTAGAATAGGCGCAAGCTTAAAATCAACAGATTAAAGTTAACTATTGGCGAGTAATTATGAATAAAATTAAACATATAAGAAATATCACAATAACTATTAGTTTAGCTGCACTTCTAGCTGGCTGCTCATCTGATAGCAAAAAGGTCGTAGATTTAAACTTGCTATATGCAACCACGAGCAGTGTCCCAGTACGCACCAACGATATTCAGCAGCAGAATCAAATTGTGGCAACAGCATCAACTATAAACAAATCACTGTCTGAGCTATCTGCAATGCAGCAAGCAACACACCCAAGCGTTGCTCTTGACCCAACCATTACTGCTAGCACCACCGGAATGACATCAATAACATCAATTAACTATAATGGCGACCTTGAAACTGTACTGCAAACTATTGCAAACAAAGGTGGCTATAAAGTTAAAACCGTAGGGAACAAGCCTTCAATACCAGTTCTTGTCAATCTAACAGAAAGAAATCAGGTATTAGCAAACATACTGCAAAACTTAGCATACCAGGCAGCAAAACAGGCAACGATCACTGTAGATCCAAGTCAAAAAACAATAAATCTTGCGTATCACGCATACTAATAACAAGGCAGATATATAATGATAAAATCGTTATTAAAAAACACCACACGAATAGCACTAACTGGACTAATCCTGACAAGTTCCACTCAATGCTTGGCTTATTATGGTGATGCACCAACACCTCTAAATGTAGATTTAGGTTACATACAACCAAAAAACCTGCCTCATTCTAATAAGACAATCAATAAAATAAGGCTGGAAGCATTAAAAGAAACGGCGACAGGTCTTGGCGCTAAAGGTGGGCTCGCCTGGAGATCAAACATAATAAATAAAACCCTAATTAAAGACCAATCTCACCTTGATAGTATTTTTAACTTTAACCAACTATTATTACAGCACAATGTATTGCCTCCTGTGCTTGTTGAGTCTAGCAACAATTTAAATCTTGATAACGATAAAGCTATCCGCCTGAATAGCAAAACATATCGCATTATTAAACAAGCTAGATTTGTGACAGCACCCCCAACCTGGCGCACCTATCTTACAATGAACTACCTACCCCCTAGCGTTCCAGATTCCACACTACTCCCAAAAACAAAAGAAGAAGCATCGGCATGGAATGAATTTCTTACCCAGGGATGGGAACAAGGAATATCGCAAGCAAATGACATATTCAGATCCAACCTAGACAGACTACAAAGAGATGTTTTGGGCATGATTTTATATAAAAAGCTGCTTGCTCAACATATGGTGAGCGCACCATTTGTTGCAAACACCAACCTTGGAGTTACTGGCGATAAAGATGAAATGCATATAAACGATCAAGTACTACGCATAACATCTGAGTCAAAACTAATGACAGACTCATCGAAATGGACCCCAGTGTTTTCATACTAGAGAGCTACTATCCTGAATATATGCTATATTACATAGGATATATTCAGGTATATTTAAGGATGCACAATGGTAACAGAAAACAGAAACGATCTATTATTGCCAAATGAGCCTTCACGCTTTAGTCCTAGCCATATAGACCAACTGCTAATATTCTCTCATAGGATCCATGCATCAGATATCACAATACAGACAGGGTCTAAAGTCTATGTCGAAATATATGGAAAACTACACACCATAACAAAAAGAAGATTTTCCAATACAGAAGTTGGCGATATATTAAATGCAATCTATGGTCCAAATGGAACCACTCAACTCATGCGCGGAGAAGACTTAGATACCCACTACGAAGTACGGCCAAACCGCAAAGAACGCTACCGGCATCGTGTTAATGCTGTCGGCTGTCACATAGATGGACATGAAGGCATCCAAATAACCATAAGAACAATACCATCTGAACCGCCAACCTTAGCATCGCTTGAACTACCACAACCAATAATTGAGGCCATGGACCCACATGAGGGAGTTGTTTACATAACTGGAGCAACAGGATCAGGGAAAACAACGTTACTTGCTGCCATGATAAAAGAAATGGCTGAAGACCCAAATAGCCATAGAAAGATATTAACCTATGAATCACCAATAGAGTTCGTTTATGATGGCCTAGAGACCCCAACATCATTGATAAGCCAATCTGAAATACCAAGAAATCTACCAACATTTGCCAGCGGAGTGCGTAATGCTCTTCGACGGAAACCACGACTAATATTAGTTGGTGAAGCGCGAGACCCAGAAACTATAAGCGCAGTGCTTGAAGCAGCCTTAACTGGCCACCCAGTATATACAACGCTACACAGCAATGGTGTTGCTGAAACTATACGGCGTTTAGTTGGAAGCTTTTCACAAGAAGAGCGACTTGGACGCACTATTGATATTATAGAAACCATGAGACTTATCGTCTGGCAGCGCTTAGTACCATCTACTGATAATAAACGAGTAGCATTACGTGAATACATGGCTTTCGACGAGAACATACGAGACAGACTACTAGACAGCGACCCAGAAAGAATAACGGCTACGACAAGAGAGCTAGTTGAAGAGTTTGGCCGACCAATGCAGCATGACGTTGATGAAAAACATAAACAAGGCATAATATCTGACCGAACATACAAGATTCTAACTGCAAAAAACCGTTATGAAAAAATATAAACAACCAATCTTAGTTAAATCTATTGTGCTTCTTACTATAATATTTGCCGCACTATTATTACTAATAATGCCGAATATTTTTCTTAAAATAGACATGATCCAATGGCTATTCCTTGCCGCCACAATAGTAATATTAATCAAACCTAAAACTCAAATAGAATTACCAAAAATAGGCATGCCAACATACAAATGGGTAACTAAAATTGCAATATTGGAAATATTTATCTTTGGAATGTTTATTGGAACATATGCAATATTACCACTATCTAGCTCAGTAATGACACCATCTGAAATAGCACAAATAGGATCAACAGACGCACTAAGCATTATTACTCACTACGGCCTATCCCCATGGTTTGCAATTGCAATATTAACCATAGCCATGAGAAAACATAACGACACCTCAAATAAAAGCACATACGTATCAGAATGCCTACCAGAATTTATGCGGCGCTATAAAATAGTTTACATGATAACAAACATAACACACAAGGGAGCTGTAATGCTGGCTTTTAGCTTATTTATAAGCATAACTATAATAATAGCAAGCATAAATGTCATGACAATACATGGCAGACCACAAATACCATTAAATACAATAGCAACCCAACTTACCCTAGCAGTACTATTTGTGATCATATCAACCAAGAAAATAAGCAAGGCATTATACTATCTTGTAATGCATCAATGGCCCACTCTTCTTCTATTTATATTATTTACCGTAATAAGCACTGCCATTGTAGTCGTCACTATTACAATAACACTGCCAATAAAGCCAGACATACCTACAATACTAAAACAATTACAAGCATACCTATTACAGGACGGATGGGTCACTTTATGGCATACCTTTCTAAACTACTGGTGGCTACTTTTCATTCCAATCTCTGCTCCATATTTTGCTAAAATATCGGAAGGCAGGACCTATAAAAAAACAATTGTAGCTATAATCTGGTTACCACTGCTTCTTATTGCTATTTTTGCATTACTACATCATTTTAATATTCCATCCTTATATTTCAATAATTCAAAATACTTTCTAGTAACTACAATTATTTATATTGCTTCTTTTATTGGCCTATCATCAATATTATTAAAGAAAAACCATTTACCAATTCTAGTTTTTTGCTCAATACCAAGGCTTGGAAGAACCAAACCAAGAAACTTAAATGCCTTTATATTCAATACATTAGTCTATTCGATCCTGGCTACCCTACTGTTTTATACAAGCAGCATACTGGTATTAAATATAATAATAACTAGCTGCATAATAATACCATTTATATCTTATGTAGCTATTACATATAATATTGTTACCCATAAAACTTTGGGCTCTTAATATAGATCAAAAACAACCGCCATCTTCGCTGATACTATTACGCAAGTAATAACAGGAGAATAAAAAATGGCGCACAGACATCATGGAACTAATCTTAGAAATGCCACGCCGCCACAGGTTATGCCACCGATAACACCACCTACACCTGAAAATATAGAAAGAGGCAGCATAGATCATAGCCTTGAAAGAATATCCTCCATATCCTCTGGACAAAATAGAGATAGCAACGGCATCTATCGAGAAAGCATATCCAATGCAAGCAATACCAGTAATCAATTCTTTATTAAGTTCCCTGCAAACAGACATGAGGTTATCACTGAGTTTTACACTGGCAAAATAATAGATAGCCTAATAGAGCTAAATGTTATTCCTGCAGAAGATAAACATTTATTTGTAACCGCAACCTTACTTATGGGACAAAATGAAAATATAGGACTAAAGCAACCATTTTTACAAAGCGCTGTTCCATATCATACAATAACAAATACCACATCCTTTATTTTTGATAAGGGCGACAGATCTGTTTCTGAAGAAGCCATGCGCGGAAGCTTTCGCTTATCTAAGACACCCGAACAATACTGGGAGCAATTAGGCAAAATAATAGCGGTATCTATCTTGCTAAGCGACTATAGCTTCCACTCTGCAAATATCATGATTGACACCATAAGAGAAACGGCACATAGAATAGATTTTGGTGGAGGACTACGTAATATCTTTAACGAAGAAAACAAAGAAGTAACTATTCCAGCAGAGTATAAATACAAGCCTTGGAAGTTTTTTACTAAAAATTATCTACAGTCATTTAAAAGAATACCTGGTGTCTTCACTCATCTTTATGGCTATGCCCAGCAAATGCAAACTAACATGACAAGAAACAATATCAGCTGGGAATCGGTTATAGCTCGCACTAACGGCAAAGTACCGACTGACATCAAAGAACAGACAACAGAAATGTTTGGCGAGCAAGAAGGTAGGACCAGCCTTCCTAATGTACTAGAAAGCAGAATGCAGCAACTAAACTCAGCATCGACAAGCAGCAAAACACCACTTCAAAGAAACAATTTTTTTACCTACATTAACAATCAAAAGCCAAAATACAAAGCTGCAATAACTATTGCACTACCATTAATCGCGACACTGCTAATAATTGCAACCCCTATCTTTGCGCTAGTCTATGGGGCAAGCTTTGCTATACGTGAGCTATCAACAGCAGCCACATCATCAGCAACACCACTAAGACAACCATAACAAAAAATTTATAACTTAAATAAAACCCAATTAACAGCTAGCAACACTATAACCTTTATCTTAATCCTTCGGATTTAGGTCCTGCATCTCTATATCGCCATCAGCATCGCCCTTTCCTGCCGTCGCCGTAGTAGTTTCTTCTGCTGGATTATGCCGCTTCCTATAATCAATGGCTTCAGCCGCATCACCAGCACCTTTAACACCAGCACCTATAGCATCACCAGCACCCTTGGCTGCTGCGCCTCCCGCATCTTTTACAGCTCCCATAGACCGCTCTATCATAGAAGAGAAGTTAGATTGCTCACCACCTATCCAGCGAGTAATATATTCTGGCACCTGATAAATCAAAGCAAAACACTGATGCATAACTTCAATCACTATTGTAGTAAATATAGTTACTAATATAGGCATAAAAAGCATTTGAGACATTACGCTTGCACTATCGTAGCTGGACTGAGCGTCACTAACCGCCTGACTAATATTAATTTGACTAGTATAATTAAATGATGTTGTGGAATACAAGTTATGCATAAACATTGAAAATGTATGATTTAACATCCCAAAGGTTACAAATGATAAGACCATTGCTGCAATCAAACCAATAATCATTGACACTGGTGTTAAAAATAAAGTTAACACCAACATTAAACCTTGCTCAAGATTACCTGCCACATCATGCTTACCATCAGGATGAGTTATACCTATTGCTATTAACGGCACCGCCGTTACACTCTCTATCACTTGAACAAACCAAGCAATTACTCGAATTAGAAACACGGCAAATGGATATAGGGCTACATAATAAACTAAAGTTGCTCCAGAAGATAATAATAAGCCAGCAATCAATATCACAACTGGGGCTAGCCAGCTAACCATCATATCTAATACATACCCTGCCGAACCTTGAGAGGCATCAAGATATGCTAAAATACCCATACCAACAATTACAGTCAACATAGAGGCCCACATCAACTCTGCTGCAGTAATGCATGTTTTTCCCAAATAAAACAACCATAGTGATGGGTTTGCATAATCTCCTGTCTTACTAAAGGCGTCAATAACACCAGCAGAAAATCCTGCAATTGCATCTAGTTGATCATTGCCAGTCTTGTTACTAATTGAGGACGATGATGTCGTTGCATTTAAGCTAGCCATAGTGCTACCAATAGTACCACTCGCATCAGAAATACCCTGCCCAATTTCTGATGGATCATACCAATTACCGGCTGTATTCTCAATTTTCGCCGGAGATGTAGTTAACCCACCAGAATCTGCTGTAAACGTATAATTAGAAAACGTGCTCATGTCAGTAGCAGTTTCTGTCAAATTCTCCAGCAGCCAATAATATCTACCAGCTACAGCCCAACCTTCTGTCTTAGCTTGTTTTTTTATCTTGTCGACAACATCATCTGTTTTCTCTGACTCCCTTTGATGTGCATCATAGGCAAAAAACACTTGATTACTATAGTCAATATATGCTTGGACAAAACTATTTTCCACATAAGAGGCAACATCATTGCTAGCAGAAAAACTAGAGCACGCACTAAGAGTAGAGTCAGATCCTTGCTGAGCACAATAAACACTTTGAGCTGCAGGAATCATATCAGTGATTGCAGAAAAAACAGCCGAAGATACTTCTTCACAATATATAGCATCATTGCTACTGCTGTCAGGACTATCGCAATATGTACTGCCCGTACCTGAATACAATCCACCACCAATTAAGCTCCAATTTATTGATCCACAGTTACTAGGAAAAACCCAGCTAGTAATATTAGTACCTGTCCCCTGGGAAGCTCTAACTGAAGTATTTGATACAGCATCAAACATACATACTTCCGCATTCAATATATATGTTCCAAGATAATTCAAAGGATCGCTACCTCCTGTTGGATCACCCGTACCAGGGCTAGAAAAGGTATCACCATGCGAAGATTTGCCGCCCATGCCCATAAATGCAGCAAAATTATCAGTACTTAAAATTCCTTCGCCTTGAGATGTATTACTAGTGGAATAAATCACATGACCTTCATCAAGATAGTCTAATGTGCCAATCCAAACTTTATTTGCTAAATCAACACCGGCAATTGTAGCTTTCATCACTAAGTCTTGGCTTACTGAGTAGCCAGAATCTGCAAAGGGAGTAATTAAGACAACAGCCACTGCAATTTTCATACCTGTAAAAACCATACCACTAGTAGCTTGAGGGGATGAATCTAAAACACTACGCAAAGAATTTAGAAAAATATGATAAGTTAAAAATAACCCTAATAAACTTAAAATACCGACATTAAAAACCTTAAACATATCACTTAGTAAATAGTTACCAGTACCAGTCAAAGCACCTGGCATTGTACCAAAAATTTGACCCAAATAACCAACAGACATATCAATGCCATCAACAGTATCTAATTGAGAAAATTGATTAGAAAAGTCAGATGATGAGCACGCCACTAAAAATAGCGGCACGCCAATACAAAAAATTATTTTTAATATTTTCTTTAACATAAGATCATTACCTATAACACCATAATACTAATTACAACTACCACAAAAATACTTCTACGCTATGGCTATTTACCCACCACCACCACCGCCACCACCGCCACCAGCGGAGGCTTTAGCAGCTGCTCTGTCTTGAGCATCTTTCTTACGGTCACTCATAGCTTTGAGCCCAGAACCTGCACCTTTAGCAAACTCACCACTTGCATCAGCAAGACCTTTTGCAACCTCGCCTGCAGCACTTTTAACTGCTGACACATGCTTCTCGATATCCCCAATTGAGGTGCTTTGAGGTCCACCACACCATTTAAGGACATAATCAGGCAATAAATATATAAGTGAATAGCACGTCCCCAAGACCTCAATTACTATTGAGGAAAACATAACAAGTAATATTGGAGTAGATATCATCAACATTATTGGATTACCGTTAGCAATATTGCTTTGCGCTTTGTTAGCAGCGTCAAATATAGAGCCGGATGATGAGCTAAAGCTTGCGGTATATAAGTCTCCCATAAACCCAGTGAATGAATAGTTAACAAATGAAAAGGCAACAGATGATAAAACCATCCCAGACACCAAACCAAAGATCATCAGTGATGGACGTAAAAACACTCCAATTGCTAACATTATAGCCTGCTCTGCCTTGCCCAGCATGTCATGATTATCTGGCGACGTGACCCCTAAGGCCACCACCGATACTGCTACCATAGAATCAATAACTGCAATAAAAAAAGCAACCGCAGCAAACGTCCAGACAATATATGCATAGCATGGCACATAAAAAGCTAGAGTTGCCCCAGCTGAAATTAGTAGCCCACATAAAACTAGAATTACTGGGGTGACCCAGCTTATAACCATATCAAATACATATCCAGCAGGATTACATCCTGACATAATAAATGACACTATACCCGTTACCAAAATAATGCCAAGAATAGAAAGCCACATTTCAGATGCCATATCAAGACAGCTTTGACCTAACACCAATAACCACGCAACAGGGTTGGTATAAGAAGATGTCTTCTTAAATACATTATTAATTTTAGCAATTCCAGATGTACCAGCGCTTAAAATATCACTACTTGTGTCGCTATCTGATGACCCACTACTGTTAGAGGATTGTGCTGCTAACGCATCACTAGCTGTTCCCATACTAACAAAACCTGACTGGGCATAACCAAGCCACTTCAATATATCTGAAGGGTTACTATAACCAGTTAAGTATCCAATCTGATAAGTACCAGCCTGATCTGGGCAATGAGCAGATTTCGTGCAGGGAATATAGTTAGGTAGACTTGTCAGATCTAGCTGTATTTTTTGCGCCTGAGCTAATGACCAGGTAGTGCTACCAGCGCCAAGCCAACCATCTTTTTTCGCATTATCTTCAAGATCCTGGTTTATAGTGCCTGAAGTATCAGGGGCATTAATCTTTTCATATCCTGGTAAAATACTATTTGTATAATCAATCGCTGCACTTTCAAAGGCACCAGATACAAGTTCACTAGAATTCTGATAAGAAGCACACTGATTAGTGTCCTTATCTTTACCTTGACAGTGAAGATACAAAGCCGCCGGCATCATATCACTACTAACAGCTGATACTGCGTTATTAGCAAGTGAATCATAATACGCCCCATCACTCAAAGTACTAGTATCCCCAAATATTGTTGACGGCGTAACATAACCACAAGAATTATTATCGGTTAATGAATTAGGAAATGACAATTGCTGAGAGCCATCAGCAGCCGTTACAAATTTTGGTTGAAGAGTCATATTGCTATCTAACATGCAAAGCTCAGAAGAAAGCACATACAACCCTATAGATGGAGTGTCGAAAGCCGGTGTTTTAGTAGAGTCACCCATAAATGATATAAAAGTCTGATCATTAAATATTTCAGACAAGCTAGTCGAGCCATCTCCAGGAGTGCCACTCCACAAAGAATTACCCTCACCAATATAATCGATACAGGCACCCCAAACATTATCTGCTAGCTCAACACCAGCAACTATAACATTCATCATTATTTTTTGGGCGTAACAATAGCCACCAGATGTCGGAATAACTAGCGCAACACCAAATACTATTTTAAGAAAAGTAAATACTATCGGCTTATTACCAGCATTAAAATTTCCTTCAATGGCACACCTTAAAGCCACTGTAAATGTAGTATAAATAAGAAAAGCCCCAATTAAGCTTAAGATCCCAAGATTAAAAACACCGAACATTTGGCCCAATAATTGATTACCATTACCCTGCAGTGGACCAACCGTGCCAAAAACTTGAGTTAAATAACTAATAGAGGTGTCGGTAGACAAATTACTACCACTTGAAAAAATAGAGTTTGACGATGAACAAGCTGCCAACAAAAGTGGCAAACTCATAAAAAAGACAGCTCGTAATATTTTTTTATAGCTCATGCTAAAAACCTCTAGATATCGTTATATAATGATTTTATGTTTTTTTTGTAGTTACTTTCTTGGCACTATTATTAAGACTCTTGCTCTTGCTCTTATTTTTATTTTGTCCTTTCTTGTTACCTTTACTCGGTAACACATAACGAAGCCATTCAGCAAAAGTACAAGTTAATTTTTTACTACGTATCTTGTATATAGTAACATGCTCTTTAAAAGCGTAGGTCAGCATTAATATTGAAAAAATAAATACGGTAATGCTAGAAAATAAAGAAAATTTATACTGCACATAAAATCCATAAAAAAGTAGAGCTACAGCCAATGTCAGATATATTATTGCAAAAATCTTAGCTGACTTGATTTTTTTCATCAAATCTTTATATGTAATCTCATTTTCAGCCATTACCTCATCAAACTCTTCTGCTTCAATAGATGCTGCACTTCCTTTTTTAGACATATTAAATAGGCTAGTGAAAAGCCTAAATACAAATGCAGTATTTTTTTTGCTTTCCTCATATGAGGATATTTTTTTAATATTTAATCCTGAAAAAATAAACATAATACTATCTACCAATTAAGTTGTTTATACCTATAGCCTCCCACCAAGAGAGTTATATTTCTACGCAATAATATCAGGCAACCCTTAACAAAATATTAAATATATTGTAATTTTGTATAATTATTACCTATTCTTCCGTAATCAGTTAATTAATCAGCCATCATACTACTTAATATTGCAAAATAATTCATTTTTTTAATTTTTACTTAAGATTCACGATGTAGTATATTTGCTTAAATTAATATGGAACTAGAGAATATACATGTCGCTATTAAGTAATAAAGAAGTACATGCCTTCTGGAAAGGCTATGATGACCCTTACATTTATAAGGTAATCACATTTATGGAAAGCGTAGAAGACTGGACCAAAGATGGCGATAAAGAGTTTGAAGAGGCAATAACTCTACTGGAAACTGCACTAGATGATTTAGGCAATATAGAGTTAAAGCAGGAGCAAGATTTTATCAATCTTGTCAGCAGTATGAAAACAGGTCGCGGACTTAGGTTATTAATGGCATTAGATATGGCATACCCTGGAGCGGCATCAAAAGTAATTATGCATGCTGAAAAAACAACAAAATCAAGTAAGGATACGGCTGGAGTATTTTTAAAACGCAATATTGCTTTTGAAAGACTACGACTATTGGGGCGAATATTTTCGCCAGAACGCATTGAATTAATACAAAAATCCTTAGAGGATGGTGACTATGAATAAAAATAATATGAAAAAATCAATATTAACAATAAGCTTTACCTTAGCTTTAAGCTCATCATTCTGCACTTTAGCTGATACTGATTGTGCCTCTGTCGTCAGCCTGGGCTGGAACAACTCAGCACTCATGAGTAACACATTAAATATTGGAAATGCATCTAGCTGTAGCTCATATTGCATAGACCACTACGCTCTAAGCGAAAGCAGCGGCAAGACTACCGTTGCTGAATGCATGCAATCCATAAGCCAATATGCAGCAGCATACAATTATCAGGTCAGTCAAGCAAATGCGGCAGGCAGCATATCAGCTCCTGGTAACTCTGGGTCTTATAATCCTTATTTCTTGGGCGCCACTAACCCCAGTGCTGGAGCTACTAACCCTAGTACTGAAGACACTAACACTAGCACTGGGGCAGCCGAAACAAGCACCACCGATACAACATCGCAAGATAACAACACAAAACAAATAAAAAAGAAAGCACCCAGTAACCCTATAAAATGGCTATAAAGATATAAATCAGCGAGAAATATTATGAACATAAAAAGAAACATTATTACTAAAACACTTGCATCCACCATAGTGCTATCATTACTAACTACTTGCGCACTAGCAGATAATTCAGAGTATGCTAACATAATGGCGAGCATACAGGCTCTCAGTTTTAGCAACTCATCTAATGGCATAGAGAAGACATTCAATAACAGCAGCATCCTTGATAATGCTAAATCGTCATCAAAAGCATCTCAAATTGGCAAAGAAAACATGGACTCCATATTAGATCTAGCATCTAAAAAGAACATAGACGAATCACTAGACCCTTTGAATACCGCTGTGCAAGACTTATCTACAAACACAGGAAATGCTCCAAAAGATATCGCACAAGCAAAAAAAGATTTGCAAAAAATAAATAACTTAAAAAACAAATTGCAGTTAAATATATGGGCAAAACCAGCTTCTGACTCTCTCACTGCTAACTGGAACTACTCCAGGTCACCAGATGACTCGTATACACTAGGGTCATCAACCACAGCACTTGACCCACTATACTGGGGCATCGATATTGAAAAAATAAATCACGATCCTAACTTTATGTTTTCTAATTTTTTTGATCCCAACAATTCAACCTATGCCAGCACTCAAACAGGGACTAAGTCTGCAACAGCATATATAAAAAACGTACTAGGGAACCCATCACTATACCCTCAAGTAATGGACTTACCCGCACTTAGCGATGGAATTCAAGCAGCACTAACAGACGACGCTTCAGGCAACGAGGCTGCAAATGAGGTTCGCTCGCTAGCAAAATCCAAAACAATGATGACTATACAGGAGTCAGCACGAAAATATGCATCTATTATGAGCATGTCTAACTATACGTTAAACGCAATTATGGCAGAACGATCACCAATTGTCTCAGACCAAGACACAACTCTTGACAGCATATCAGCAACAATGGGAATAACGCCCAAACAAACTAAAAACAAACAGTACGAATACCCAAGCCAAATGCAAATGCAAGAGTTTGATGCCAATAATGACCTAAGTAATGAAAACTGGTACAAGGAAGTTCAAACAATGTCAGATACAAGCTTAGCGAGAGCGCAGTTGATTATGTTGAAAAAAATTAATGCACAGTTACTACAAAATCATAAAGATAATGAAACAATTGAATCTTTACTTGCAGTTAGCAATGCACAATCAACATCAACAATACCTATGCAACTTATAACAGAAAAATCTAAAATATCTAGCTGGATTAGTTCTCTTGATCCTAAAAACATACAATCACCAGATGATGCTAGCACAAGTCCATAGTAGGCAAATAGAAAGATAATAAAGCTACTAAACCAATAAAGGCATGCTTAGGCGTGCCTTACTGCTATCATTAGGCGACCAACATTAGACTGGGACGCTATATAAAAAATGCTTTATTAATAAATACTTACAAAAAATACTATTAATCAGCCAGCTCATAATGCACACCACAATACGGACATGTTACCTGACCTTTAGTTTCTATATCTAAATACACTCTAGGATGAGCATTCCATAGGGCATCCTTCTCTGGAGGGCAGCATACAGGCAAATCACTCTTACCAACTAGAATATGTTTAACAGAACATGGTGCAACTGACATTGATAATTCCTTTAATATATACATTAAAAAATGAAGCTTACTCAGAAAAAGTAAACTTGCCAAGACTTAGATGCTATAATTACCAAGACATCCTTAAAATACAAAAGGAAAGCAAACTATGACACAATATAATCCATTAAAAACATTACCATATATAGAAAGTACCTCGATTTCATCGAGCACAGCCCCATTGCTTGTGCATGATGATGACCCAGCAATCGACATAATGACTGACCTGCAAACAATGCAAGCTCTACGAATCAAAATGAGTGACACTATAGATACCATCGGCTATGAACTACAATCACATGATGTCCATGCCCTGCTTGTAGTTAAAGAAGAACAAACTGTAGTTGGCATAGTAACATCTGAAGATGTCTTTGGTGAAAAGCCAATTACCATTACACAAGAATCACGTATGCCGCGCAACACCATCACAGCCAAAATGTTAATGACACCGATAGAACAAATTCTAACATTTAATATAAGTGATATTTTATCCGCCAGAGTTGGCAACATTGTAGCCACCCTTGCCGAGAATAAGGCACTATACGCTATAGCCATATCAAACTCAGAAAGTAGTGAAATACCAGCACTGGAAGGATTTTTTAACTATATGCAGATAAGAAAACAGCGCCATACAGACCTTACCAGCCCTACACCATAAACTAATCAAGGCTATATAATAACGGTGTTTGTCCCCATACACCGTTCGCCTTGAGGAGACAACGCAGCTGTCGCCTATGACTGGTACGGTGTATGTAGAAGTAGCATAATCCAGCGGCCTGATACTCGCGCAGAGTCATCCACTTGACCGCGGGATCCATGCTTATAAATTTCTGGACCACGATGCCATACACTGCGCACGGGGTGACGGCGGTGGTGTCAGGGCTCGAGGTGGCGGCACAGATACAAACAGAACTAAACTAAATCAAATAACGGCAGTCTCACAAAACTTATGTTCGACATAATCTACAATAATAGCAATAAACTGCTTTGCAATATCATCGCCACGCAATGTAGTAGACTTTTTGCCATCAATGAATACCGGAGCAGCTGGCAATTCACCGGTACCAGGGAGGCTAATACCAATATTCGCATACTTGCTTTCTCCAGGACCATTAACTACACACCCCATAACCGCAACAGTTAAGTTTTCAACTCCAGGATATTTTTGACGCCAGAGAGGCATATGGGTACGCAAGATATTACTAACGCTTTCAGTTAACTCACGAAAAAATGAACTAGTTGTTCGGCCACACCCAGGACATGATGTAACTACAGGACTAAATGCACGCAGCCCCAGAGACTGCAGTATATCTTGGCATACTAATACCTCATTTTCACGCCTACCATTTGGCTCAGGCGTCAATGAAACTCGAATAGTATTGCCAATACCCTGACCCAACAAAATACCAAGAGCGACACTAGATGCAACAACTGCCGATGACCCCATGCCAGCCTCAGTTAAGCCAACATGCAATGCATATTCGCATTTCAATGCTAGCTGCTTATAAACTGCAACCAGATCATTAACTGATGATGTTTTACATGACAAAATTATTTTATCCGCTGGCAAGCCTCGCTGACGTGCAGCCTCAGCACTAGTTAAAACAGAGACCACTAAGGCATCACGCAAAACCTCACGTGACGTTTTAGGATTTTCTAGGGCAGCATTTCTATCCATCATCTCCGTTGCTAACGACTTATCAAGACTACCCCAGTTAACACCAATTCTAACTGGCTTATTGTACTGTATTGCAACATCAATCATTGCATTGAATTGCTGATCTTTTTTGGAACCAAAACCAACATTGCCAGGGTTAATTCTATATTTAGCCAACGCCTTTGCACATTCAGGAAAATCTTGTAATAACCTATGGCCGTTGTAATGAAAATCACCAACCAATGGCACATGACATTGCATATCATCTAACTGCTGACGAATAACTGCAACAGCGGCTGCAGCTTCAGGTGTATCTACAGTGATACGGACAACCTCAGAGCCCGTGTCAGCCAACAACTTAACTTGCGCGACAGTAGCCGATACATTAGATGTTGCAGTATCAGTCATAGACTGAATTACAACAGGCGCATCACCGCCTATTAAGACCGAACCAACACGAACAGCAATAGATTTGCGTAACTCCAAAGCAATACTCCTACAAATAAAAACCCAACCTATAAGGCCACCCATACTAAACAGCGACAATACAGGAAGCAACACTACTTGGATATAAGCATAGACTCAATTGTCAGCCAAAAATTATTATCACAAACAGCATTAACATTAACACTATAACAAAGAGGACCAGCTATAGAGCAACACTTAACTGCATCTTTAGCTGTCATCAATACTACTTCATTATTAAAATCTATATCTTCCTTGCTAAACACATGATGATCAGCAAAAGCATGGCGTATAATCTTTAACCCATGACGCTCTAACATTGAAAAAAACCGCTCAGGATTACCAATACCAGCAACTGCATGTACAGTCTTACCATAAAATGAATCGATAGAAACAGCAGCAGCATCAATTAATGACACTATATCTGCAAGCTCTAACTTCATAGCCGTCTCGCCTGCAAGTGCATCACCTTGACATACCTTTAAATTAACATTGGATAGTCTTGATTTAGGTTCGCGCAACGGCCCTGCGGGTAAGCAATAACCATTACCATACCGCTTAACTCCATCAATTACAGATATTTCAACTTGACGACCCAAAGCATAGTGCTGCAAGCCATCGTCACTTAATACAATATCGCACTTATGTTCTTTTAGGAGGGCATTAACTGCAGCAACACGATTAGGGCCAACATACATAGGACAGTTCGTTTGCCTAACTAACATAACAGGCTCATCACCCACATCTGAAGGGTTAGATGTCAACGTAACACTTCTAGGCCAAACATCAGATTTGCCTTTATAGCCACGACTAACCAAGCCAACAACAAGGCCATGTTGCTGCAACCTATTAGCTAATGCAGCAATTAATGGCGATTTACCGGTGCCACCAACTGTAATGTTACCAACAACGACTATAGGTATATCAAAATTCTTAACCTTAAAAACACCGTATTCATAGCATTTCTTTCTACAAAGAATAATCAAGAAGTAAATAAAAGAAAAAGGCAATAATAAATATGTAATTATATTTTTTTTATTCCAGAATGCAGCTAAGTCTATTTTCATTTACACCTCTTCTGCTTTCGCCTCTTGCTGTAATCCTGATAGTTTATTTTGATTATAGCTTTCACTTTCTAGGTTTTTCTTTTGGAACTGCATCTCTCTTAATTGAACATAAGCACCACCTGTTAACATTAGATTTTGATGAGTACCCTGCTCCACAATACAACCATCTTCAATCACCACAATCCAGTCTGCATGTTCAATTGTTGAAAGCCTATGCGCGATTACAATTGACGTAGATGCGCCCATTAAATTTTCTAAGGCCGCTTGAATATGACGCTCTGAATGAGAGTCTAGCGATGAGGTTGCCTCATCTAAAATTAAGATTGGAGCCTGCTTTAACAGAGCTCGAGCAATTGCAATACGCTGTCTTTGACCACCTGACAGCAGTACGCCATTTTCTCCTATAAGCTCATTAACACCATTAGGTAGCTTATTAATAAACTCATCGGCACAAGCAGCCTCTATTGCTTGCTTAAGGCGATCAGCACTCACATCGCTCATGCCATACGTAATATTATTTGCAATAGTGTCGTTAAATAAAGTTGTGTTTTGCGATACCACGGAGAACTGTTGTCGCAAATCTTGCATTTTATATTGCGTAACATCAACACCATCAATTTTAATTGAACCTTTGGTTGCATCATAGAAACGTGGCAACAAATTAACTAAGGTAGTTTTACCACCACCTGATCTGCCAACTAAAGCTAAAGTTTTACCTGGGTCTAATTTAAATGATATATTATTTAAAATTAAACTACCTACGCTATAATCAGAATCCTGCTTAGCTTTAGAATAAGCAAAAGAAACATTATCAAACTCTACACTACCAGTGGCATTAATTAATTCTATAGAGCCATCATCTAGCTCTTCTTCTTCTGCTAGCAATTTATAAATACTTTCAGCTCCAGCAATACCTTTTTGTAAGGTGGCATTTACTGTAGTTAACCTTCTAAAAGGTCTTAATAAACTAACCATAGCACCAACAATTGCCGCAAATGACCCTGCTGAAAAACTAAATGTTGGCTGCGTTGCAAAGTACAATATTCCAGCAATAGGCAATGATACTAGCACCTGAACAGAGGTAGATCCGATACTATTGGTAACTACAACCTTCAGTGATTGCTGCAAGTTTCGCTTAGTAGCAATAAAGAACTTCTTGAGCTCCAAAGACTGGCCACCAAAAACTCTTATTACCTTATAGTTTTCAATACCTTCTTCTGCAACAGCTGTTACATCTCCCATTGAGTCTTGAACTCTACGACTAAGCCGGCGCAACCTTTTAGCGCTCCAACCAACAACCCAAGCTATAATCGGGGCCACAACAACAAAAAACAATGATAACTGCCAACTAATACTAAACATTACAATGACAAGACCAATTAATAGTGAGGTTTCGCGTAAAATAGTAACCAGAGAAATAGAGCAGGCCTCTGCCACCTGCTCAACGTTATATATAATAATTCCAAGCAAATCACCTGAACGACTAACATCATAAAACGATGCGGGCAACTTCATATATTTTGCAAACACGCGCCGCCTAAAATCAGTAACGACACTACGCGCCACCCTGCTAATACAGTAATCAGATAAAAATCCACCAAATCCACGAAATATAAAGATAAAGATTACAATAAAAGGCAGCAAATGCACAAAATGTACATCCCTGTTAATAAACCCCTTATCTAAAATAGGCTTTAAAAACCAAGTTAAACCAGCATCAATTCCAGATAAAATGACAGTGCCCAGAGCGCCAATAAAAAAGAACAACCAATATGGCCGTGCATCTGTTATTAACCTTTTATATATTTGAAGACCATTATGATTTGATAACATTAAAGCATACCCCGCACACCCAACCACCTATAATATAGTGCCCTTTACGAAAGCGCCCAATTCTACAGCAATCATCATATTTTAGCGACTTTTTTATACAGTTGTTTGTAATGTCCTGATTAATATACAAAAATTTAATGGAGAAACACCGGCAAAACATAGACTATGGCAAAAAACCTAACTTTTAAGGAACCTGGCAGCAACCAAGCGCCAACAGCAAGAATTAAACACATTAACTCAAATCCATTAATCTGATGCCACCAAACCACACCATGTTGCGCTGATAAATACTGCAGACCATACCATAATGGCCACAACAGCAAGGCTGACAACTTCAATAGCAGGGCCCCAAGCGACACTGACATAACACTCACAAGCAGAGCCACTAAAGATACCGGTAGCACAAAAAAAGAAAACCAAGGGATCGCTATTATATTAACCAAGCAGCCAACCAAAGATAACCTACCAAAAAAAAACAGACTAATAGGAATAAGTCCAATAGTTAACACATACTGCAAATGCAACCACTTCCTCCACCCAGACCAAGACTCATCTTGAGACCACAATGCATATGCAATGCAGGCAACAGCAGTAAAGCTAAGCCAAAAGCTTGCCTGATACCAGGTACCAGGTGAAAACAGCAGCACAACAACAAAAGCCACATACAATCTAGCTAGTAATGATATATTTATTTTAGTTGTTCTAGTAAAAGACACTATCACCAACATAAGCCAAGCTCTTTGTACTGGCAACGCAAACCCAGATAACAAGCTATACAATAAAGCACACAACACACTTACAAAATATGCAACTATAGGCGACGGGCATAGATGAATAGCTTTAAACGAACGGCCCCACAAATAAAATACAACCCTATAAACAGCCAAAGCCAAAATCGCGATATGCAATCCAGAGACTGCCAGCAAATGACTAACCCCTGTTTGCTGCAACACCTGCCATTGATCTACTGATATGTCTGATCTAACGCCAACAGTAATCGCTGAAACCAAAGCTGATATATCACGATCAGGAATAACTCGTGCAATATAGTTTGATATTAACTGTCGAATCTGTAGCAGCCAATGATCACGCTGATGATTAACTAGAGATATATTATATTTTTTTAAAACTCTAGCTGTTGCCACTATGCCATGCTGCCGACACCAACTGGTCCATCCAGAATTATCATCGGCACCTTCTGCCTCATACTTGCTTGCATTTGAGACAATCGGCGTAATATTTAGGGTTGCATGATAGACATCGCCAACTGCAATATGTTTTGGCATGTTATACCAAGACACATAAAGTAACTCGCTACTACGGGAACCATCTTGATAAACCCTACTTGCAATAAATCTTGAGATTTTGTTTTTCTTCTTAGGAATGCTAACAACCTCAATATCTACTGTCATTTTTATTTTTTTATTATTCGCATTATGATCTTGATGAAGGCTTAACTGATGATATGCAATTAAGATTGAGATTATAAAAATTAACAACCGCATACCAATTGCTGCTGCAATAACATTAGTACCTTTATTTTTGTTATTGATAACGGCCATAGCTATATTAATTAATACAATAACAAATACAGCCATAAACAAGAATGATTGAATATTGATTTGCGATGCCACTACAGCTGATAATATAATCCACACACCAACATCTCTTTTTGATTTTATAATGGCTAGTAGATTAAAACGTGAAAAATTATATTTAACATTACGGTAAAAATTACGGTATTGACCTGCGTGACCATCTACTGTGCAGTGTCACTCTGCTGTTGCACATATAATGCTAGGCGCTCAGTGTCTATTTGTTCTTGCCACAAACCAAGTTTAGACCGACGCCATAATATATCATCACAAGATAGCGCCCACTCATAACTAATAAGATAATCAACCTCCACAGCATATAAGCCAGCACCAAAACATTCGCCTAAGCAAGAGATATCAGTACAATCACCTAAGAAGCAATCTATTTGAGTTCCATAACTTTCCCAGTATCTTTTTAATAAAGAATCTGGTAACCAAGAATACTTGGACACATATAAATCATAACTATCTTTAATACTCAAGCCATGCAAGTCGCCTCCAGGCAAATATGACCGCGAGGTCCACTCGTCTTTCATCTTGGGAAAATAAGGTAATAGCTTATCCATCACATCACTAGCTAAAACCCGGTGTGTTGTAATTTTACCGCCGACAACATGAATAACAGGCAAACTACCATCCTGATCATCTTGCAATAAACAATAATCACGGCTTAATTTTGAGGCTGAGCCACCAGCTGGCAATAAAGTCCTAACTCCACTATATGTCCAAACAATATCATCTTTAGATAATGCCATCTTAAAATAATAATTAACCTCGGCACAAAGATATTTGATCTCATCATCAGATATATTAACATCCTGCAAATCACCATGATAAATAACATCGGTGGTACCAATTAATGTATATTTTTCATGATAAGGCATCGCAAATATCACGCGGTCATCACTAGCTTGGAAAATATAAGCATGATCATGCTCGTAGCACCTAGGCACTACAATATGACTGCCTTTTACCAAAGATACCTCAAGATTACGAAATGGTGATATTATTTTCTCTGATACAACATTAACATATGGACCTGCTGCATTTATAATAGCCTTAGCATTTAGGTTGTGGCTAGTGTTTTTTATATTATCTTGTAAGCAGATAGACCATGACTCATCATCTCTAACAGCACTAACACAAGATGTATGACACCTAATATCAGCACCCATGTCACGGGCAGCCATCGCTGTTAACACGACTAATCTTGAATCATCTGCCTGACAGTCATAGTAAGAAAAGCCACGCTTATACTTCGATAAAAGCGCATCACCATAATCATTCAACATAACAGAAGACGACTTTGGTATAGAATCGCTTGCGGACAAAAAGTCATACAACCACAGACCGCAACGCAAGATCCACGCCGGCCGTAAGCGATTATTATATGGCAGAATAAATTCTAATGGCTTAATTAAAAATGGAGCTTTACGCATTAAAATTGATCTTTCATGCAATGCCTTTCTTACTAAATAAAATTCATAGCTCTCAAGATAACGCAACCCACCATGGATTAGTTTAGTACTATTACTTGACGTTGATCCAGCCAAATCACCTTGTTCACATAGGACCACAGACAAACCACGACCCACTGCATCATACGCAATAGCGATACCATTTATACCGCCACCAACAATAAAAAGATCAACCTCGGCCGCCATAATATTCCTTGTAGGATAACAAAAATATGCTAATATACTTGCATGAATATCATAAAAAAACTAACACAAGCTGCCAATACTAAACCAACATTAAATACATACTTAATCCTTCTAGCTATCATTATAGCAGCAATTAACATCACAAGTTTAATACCTTTTTGGCAGACAACCTCAAGCACGCCAACCAAGACTTCCGCAATTACTAACAAATATTCAGACCTACAGAACATCATGGGGCTAGCACCAAAAGCAACTAAAGGCCTGCCTCGCCTAATGCTTAATCTAACACTACAAGGAACCATCACCGGAGATAATGGTTTTGCCTTAATCAATACCGGCAGCACCGTAAAAGTATTTAGAATAAATGATGAAATAGCCCCAGGAGCTATAATTAAACAAATCAATAAAGACTACATAACTGTGCAATATCATGGAATCTTACAGCAACTAAACATACCTAAAACCAAGCTCAATGCATAAGCCACACCAGATCAATATCAGCAGCAATCTAAGGTTAGATATTTATGATAATCTCTCATCTTTAATAAACGCATCGCCTCCAAACAAAGCCTACCATCTAGGCTCAAAGATTAATTCAGTATTAATTATGCCCTAATACTGTTTTTTTATTTAACTTTTTATTGAAGTCATGAGAGACTGCGCTCCAGAAGTGGTGAGAAAAATATAGCACCATGAAATAAAACTCGTAACTATATGAATGCTGTTATGTAATTATAAAACCTCACCTCATTGAATGGTGGTTTTTAGTTGTATAAAAAAACAAAGACTATTCATCAATTTTAATCTATAAAAAAGGTTTGCCGCTCATGCCTGTGACTCCATTGTCTAATAACACATTATCTGCCTTTGCCGCTTATTCTACGGTTAATCAACAGAGGTTATCATCTAGCAAACATGGACCTTGCCTCGGCTCTTGTAATAATAATGAATCGAAGACTACAACTGTAGGAAAACGCACCCCCATGAAGTTTATCCCTGCAATCGTGGATCAAGCACCTTCTAAGAAAACAGGACAATTCGTTAGTTTAGCCACACCCAAAAAGAATACTTCTATGGAATATAACAGAGCAAAGCTAATAGAATTAATACGAAATACAATAGAATCAGCAGCAAAGCACGGACAGTTAACACAAGCTACCAGCACATCCATTACCTCCATCCTAGAAAAGTTAAAATGTAATACTGCCTACGCAGCATTACGACCTAACCATCAACCACAAACCTTATTTCACAACAATGCGCAGCCGAAAAAAAGCAGTCATGCTAGTAAGCCAGGTACAAATAATCCTGCTAATGATCAAAAAAACCAACAGCTAAATAACTAACCAAAACCAACTCTAACAAGAATCATAGCCTAAAAGTCATAACCTCTAAGCTCCATTTTTATATTTACAACCCATTTGATGCTGAGTTGATCGGTACTTCTTGTTCTTGTTGTCTTTGATAAAAGCAGGAACAACATTTAGTAAACCAGCTAGAAGATGGCGGTATGGTTAGAGATTCAGGTTTAGATTCAGCTAAATGTGCAGCGATTGAGTTTTTCAAGCCTGTAGCGGTAGCTACTATCACTGTAGAACTAGGGCCATCTGATGATGTTACAGCCGAATCATCCACACTGCAATTACGTTCATCAAAAATACCACTTATCTCGTGATGGTTGCCTTGCATAGGGTTGCCTGTCTTAACGCTGTCTGCCGGTTGCTGACTTTTAGCAAGCGCGTCAAGCTGATCAATCCAACCATCCATAATATCCCGCATATTCTTATCTGTAATCTCCTTGCTTATCTGGGTTGGATCGAATGACTTAGCTGTTGGACTCAATGTAACTACGGGTGCTCCCACACAAATAAAATCTCCGTTTGTTATTCTCAACTCGGAAATAAAACAATCGAACGGAGCTTCGATGGTTGATATCACCGTTTTCTTTCCCTCTGCGTTTGTTTGAACAACACTTGCAATCACGTATGATTTTTTTACTGTACATCCTTCGTAGATATGGTCATTAAATACCAGATTACCAGCTAACGTGTTATCGTTAGCATCTGCTTTGCTTACGTTGGGCGGTCTACGATAACTCACGCAGCATATCTTTTTAATAAATTTATCGATATTTTCACGGCATTTATCCATTACCTGCAATTGTCCTAGCTGTCCATTTTCTGCCATTCCAGCCTGTGTATCACGGTCAGCTATATTAAGTACCCACTTGCTCATTACTATTTTATCACCACAAACATAGATAGGATCAAGGCTGTCATCCGATCTCATTATAGCTGCCATTAAAAAGAGCTCTAAAAATCCAGAATTTCCATCTTTGCTTGTTATTAACTTGAGAATAGCTTCAAGTGAACCTAACTCAGTTAGCTTCTGACTGTCTTCAGGGATCTCAACTGCCATTGGCGGTTGTGTATCGTTAACGCTCCCATTGGGTGCCATCCGAATAGTGGCATCTCGACCTAGGCAGAAAAATGCCACGCACATTCTCCATAGGGCTTTCTCCAAAAAATCTTTATCTGAAAGAGTCAATGTGCCTCGAATATTACTACCATATCCCGACAGCCTAGCCGTCATCTGTTCTTTATGTGCTCGATCTGCAGCTGACCCAGTACTAAGTTTGACAGCAACAGTTCTTAGTCCTTGAGTAAAGGCATCCAATCCAATAAATATTTCATTTTCTCTTGATGGTGATGATGATTTTATAGTGATTGTTGGCATGATAACCTCTCTTGGTTGCATAATGTTTTTATTGTGATAGCTAATCCATGCTTCGCGACGACACCCTACCTGTGAATTATTAAAATAATATTAAATCTTCATTATAATTCGCCAATTTATTTAGGAATAAACACTGTCATTGCGAGGAGTGTAACGACGAAGCAATCCAGGTTATGGTCAGCAGGGATGCACATATCCGCGCAATATCATGGATATCTTACAGCGACCAAACATACCTACAACAAAACTCAATGCATAAGCAAAGCAACATCAATATCAGCAACGCCACTAGATACACTACTCATATGCAAACTACTGATAGCCACAGGATAACTACTTAGCATGTGCTGCAACCACTGCATATAATCTGCAACATCCACGCCTTTAAACGTTAACTCTATAGCTTTACTATTTACCTGATTAACTTTAGTAACAGAGCTCGATATATGAGCCTGCTGTAGCGCTTGCTGCGTTGTAGGCAATAACTGTAGAGAGCCATCAGATGAAACTCTAGATAACAGTGGCGACCCTTGCATTTCATCTAGAAGACTAATGAAACGATTAGTTGACTCTATTTTATTATATGAGGATTTATTGAGGTCATATAATGGTAGACATATCAACTGATATACTAGCCAGATGCCAACTATGACAAATAGCACTGTAATGATAAATCTCTCACGACCAGACAAACCTTTCCATTTATCTAACATTACACCCCCTTAATTGTAACTGTTAACAACAAAGAATCATCTGCTTGCTTTTTTGTATTTTGCGTAAATACAATATTATTTTTATGTAGTTCATCAGACCATTTTTTAATATCTGCCATAGAAGAAAACTCTAACGATAATAATATATTACGGTTTTTATAATCTATAGTTTTTAACGTAACTCCACTAAACATATCGTTTGTTATTGCTACTTTATTTAAAACATCAAATATTTTCATATCAGAAATAGCTTGGGACAACTCCCTTGATTGCTTTTCAAGCTGTGTATTGTTCTTGTCTGTTGTATGAAAAACATGCTGATACAGATCACTTAACTGATCCTGTTTTACATGAGACCTGTGCCACAAAAAACCCCAAGAAACAATAGGTATTACAAAGATTGCTACAACTAAAGGAACAATAAGATATATCCATGATGATTTACTAAAACCACCAAGAGAAAAGTTAGAAAAATTATTTTTCTTTTTAGAAGGCAGCAAATTTAAATTAACAGAGCAACTAAGAATACTTTCTAGATCATAAGCCGCATCTAGAGGCAAGTTCTCCAAACCCCAGTGCGATCGCTCCCAAAAGCTATACTTCTCGTCATTACCATTAATAATATCAATAACATTAGGCAGAGTGTCGCTTCTATTTAATAATCCAGTTAAAACATCATCAACACAAGACTCATCAAAATATAATTGATCATAGTGGCCAGTCCTAACATGATAGCCAAAATCATCGCATAGCACTGCCCAATGATCAGAGTGAAGCCTTAAAGCTAACGATAGTGGCAATATGCTTTCAAGCTCCACACCAAGAGCTAAGTAGTGATCAACTTTACTATTAATCAGTTCAGTATCACAGACTAATACAGCATACTCGCCAGGATTATCTGTCTTACAAAAACTAAATCTCTGTGTACTTATATCTTTAATTAACATATTTTCTAAGGTATAAGGAATAATACTTGCTAGATCTTTAGCCTTAACTTGTGGCAAATCTACCATATGAGATACACAAAACTTTGAGTCTATCAATAAAACAAATATACATTGCTGTTCAGCAGACACTTTAGCTAAATCAAATAAATTACCTACAACATTAGAATGACCCTCTTCATCAATCTCCACAAGCTCGTTCATCGGCTCATTAATAATAATAGTAGTTTTCATAAGTACACCTGCCAAAGTAAAGTTGCTTGACTACTGTTGTCGCCTAATTGCTTGTTTTTTGCATTGTCATTTGACATCAACAGTAATGATTGTAGTAAAAAAGAGTCACCATCAACAGTTAAAACTGCACGTAATTGATAATACTCACTGCTAAACCCTATAGGCAATTCAGCACTAGCGCCCTTAACAAGATCACCACATTGCTGCCCCCAATCTGAAGATGATGCAAATGGAGCATAATTGTCCCTACACGACACCAATTGATCTAGTTGACCCTGATTAAGACCAGGGTAAACAACTGATAGAACCTCAGGTATTACTGTATTTAAATTAATCTTAGACTTGCTATCTGGAAAGGCTGTTATATATGGGGCCAAATAGTTATAAATATCTTCAGTTATTGATGGCACTAACATAATCTCTCTAATATTAGAAAAACCTAACTTTGATTCCTGATAATTAGCTATGCTTTGCTGATACGCAATAATTTGATTTGCTATACCAGCGGCCTGGCTATATTGAATATCTGGTATAACCTCTAGCAATAAAGATATAAATGTATTTATGTTTTTCCTATCCAGCAATAAATTAATGTTATATAACGCATGCTCATCCTCTAGAATTGAATCTACCTGTATATTATTAGTATTTAGGTCTGAATAAGGTATCTTGAATTGAAACTTTGCACCGACACCCTTCGATCCTACAGAATCATTAGCCTGCGCAACCAAATAATCTGAAGCTCTCATAGCAATACTATTAAGAGATAACGATGCTTTATCCACAGCTAACATTTCAGATGCTTGCTTGATTCTAATGCGTTGCTGATAAACTATAATAGTTGATAGCGTAGCTATAATCGCACTAATTAATAAAGCAACAATTAATGCGGCACCTTTTTGTGATGCGCCAACATTAGATGAGGTTAGGCGCTTAGAACTATACATTTTAAGTGCCTCCAGATGTCTTATTAGTATTGTTATTATATGCAGACATTGCTGGCACAACCCATTCAAATCTACCTTTGTCTTTAACTGTGGCTGTTATTTTTAATGCATCAGGCAGTTTGTTAATTATACTCCAAGAAGATGTCCACTTACCTTGATACAAAAAAGACCAGGTCATATCTTGAATATTATTTAGCAAAACAACGCCATCATCTGAAGATATAATTTTACCATCAAAGCCTTTCATCTCCACTTTTCTCTTAAGTTTCGAGCCAACCAAATTATAAGTAACGCTATAATGATTATCCCCTGCCTTAGGAATATTATTAGATATTATACTAGTAGTCGCAAAGCTTACATCTTCTTTATCAACCGCCAACAAAGGTATTACTTTATTCTTATCATCTAATGTTATAACTGATGATATATGAGAGAAGTCTTGCCAAACCAAACGCCTGGCTGTTTCTAACTGTTGCCATTGCCGATCATTTTCACCTACCTTAGTATGACTTACTATCATTTGATGCAAAGCAATACTAGATATAACACCCATAATTGCAAAAATAGCAACAGCAATTATAACCTCAAGCAAAGTAAACCCTGAATGCTTATTCATGAGGACCCACCTCCATCTGGCAAGGGGATCATAATAGATCCTGAATCTATAAGGTTACTCTTATTATCATACACAGAAACAGTAAACAGCTGATTGTTTTGCTGCACGTTAAAAACCCAATTATAATTAAGCTGTGTTATTTTTCCTTGTATGGAACTTTGACCTTTAGGAATCGCTAACTCACCAACCTCAACTAAGCTCAACTGATTCATTAAAACCCAATGAGCCTCTAATTTATGTTGTAATTTAGCTTGTATTTGAATACTAGATTGCATTGTATGAAAAACCGCAAAAGAGGCAATACTTAAAATTAAGATAGCTATTAAGACTTCAATTAAAGTAAAACCATCGGCTAACTGTTTAGACATGATGTTACAACTCCATATTGATCAACCTGCCAACAAGCAGACACCTTGTCCATATGCATTGTTGTTAATTTAAATGGTGTCACACTTCCATTTGACATTATTTGAATTGTTGCCTTGCCATCCTTGCTGTTAGTAGCATTATTCAAACTCATACTTACGGGACTATCAAAAAAATCCACCTTATCAAAGCTACCATTTTGCCAGGATACCCAGCTAGCCTTAAAAATACCATCGTCTAGCCATGCATCTTTATCTGGTGATAACAACTGCCAATATATATTTCTATTTGCAACCATCATTCTTATAGTTCTATGACCTAATAATGCCTTAGATTGTGCTGCAGATATCATTTGCTGTAACTGCTCACCAACACGGGTAGATGATGAAAACATACCAGAAAAGCTCATTACAGCAACCGCTGAGATAATTGCCACGATTACAATAACAATCATGAGCTCAATCAGAGTAAATCCATACTGATACAAACAAGACCTTCTATAATATAGGTTCATAATACAGTCTAATTATTCTTGTGTTGTTGCATCATCAGCTGATACTGCAGACCAATTGCCAATTTCGCTTTCTTCAGAATTATTAGGCCCCATACTGTAAATATCAACCTCTCCATGCTGCCCTGGATTTTCATAACGATAAGCATTACCCCAAGGATCGTTTGGTAATGTTTTCAAATAACCTCCTGTAGACCAATTACTTGGTATAGGATCTGATTCTGGTTTCTTCACTAAAGCATTAAGACCCTGATCCGTAGTTGGATACATACCATTATCTAAATTATATAAATCTAAAGCGTTTTCTAATGCAAGAATATCTTGTTTTGCTGCAACTTCTTTTGCCTGACCGGGACGCTGCATTATCTTTGGCACAAGGATGGCTGCCAAAATAGCAATAATCACAACAACAACCATCACCTCAATTAAAGTAAAGCCAGACTGAACAGAGCGCCGACAACGATATATTTTTTTATTTAATGACATAAACTTACAACTCCAATTATTTAAAATAAAACCTACAACATATTGCCCGGCATCTGATCTAAAGCAAAAATAGGCAACATAATTGCTAATACAATAAACAAGACAACACCACCCATCAACAAAATTAATATCGGCTCAAATAAAGTTAAAAACATCTGCAATTGATACTCCACATCAACATCAAGATCAGCAGCTGATTTTGCCAGCATAAACTCTAGCTTACCACTGCTTTCACCACTAGCTATTAAATGCAACATTAATACCGGGAAGTAACCAGTGTCTTTAAGGGCTTTGTTAATTAAACTACCCTCTCTAACATCTAAAATAGCCTTATTAATTGCTTGCATCATAGGCACAGGTTTAATCATCTTAGCCGATGATGTCATTGCATCTAATAGTGGCACCCCTGATGTTAGCAATAAGCTCAAAGTTCTAGAAAATCTAGCACAGTTAATCAAAACAATTAATTTGCCAATAACAGGTAGCTTTATTAAAAATGAATGCCAACGAGACCTCCCACCAACAGAACCAACAAACTTCCTAAATATAATAACAACAGCAATAATCCCAAGTAACAAAAACCACCCATAATTAGAGAAGACATGACTAATAGCTAATAAAGCACGAGTTGCAAAGGGTAGTGACTGCCCTGAGTCAGTAAAAACACTTACAATTTTTGGAACCACGTTAGTTAACAAGAAAACCACCACTAACAGACTACTAATCGTCATAACAATAGGGTAAATCATAGCTTGCTGCACCTTCTGCGCCATATGACGCTGCTTATCTAGGTGGTCAGCCATTTTAGTTAACACAACATCCAACTTGCCTGAATTCTCACCAGATGCAACTGTTGTAACATACAGCTTCGGAAATGATTTAGGGAACTTGGCCATACTATCTGCCAATGATCCACCCTCTAAGACTCCAGCACAAACTGCAGTAACAATTTGCTTAACCTTAAGCCTATCTGACTGCTCAGCCACAGAGCTTAATGCTTCATCTAACGGAATACCGGCGCCTAATAATGTTGCTAGCTGCCTAGTAATTAAACTTAACTCCTTAGGTTTAATTCTATGCCAGAAAGAACTGATAGAGACAGCTGTTTTATTGCCAATTGATGAATAGCTAGCTTTAGTTTCAGTTACACTAACTGGCAACAGTGATTGATCGCGCAATAACTGCCTAGCATGCCGCATGGAGTCTGCATCTAACACGCCCTTGTGTTTCTTACCTCCACTATCAACAGCAACATAGTTATATGCTGTCATACACTATCCTCTGCGCTAACACGTAAAACCTCAGCCAGATCAACATCACCACACAAAACTCTAGAGAAACCATCATCCCTAATATTTTTAGATGTTTTTCTAGCGCACGCCAATAATTCAGATTCAGATGCATTGTCATGTACTAACTGCCTAAGCGTCTGATCAATAGTTATGATCTCATAAATACCAGTTCGGCCCATATAGCCTAACTGATTGCACTCATCACAAGCTTGTGGCTCACATATATTACAGTCAGAAGATTCCGCCACACCCATAATGCTTTTCTCTTTAGAAGTAGCACTTCTTGTTGTTTTACATGCAGGGCATAACAACCTAACTAAACGTTGCGCTGCCACTCCAATAACCGTAGAGGCAACCAAGTATGACTCAGAACCCATGTCACGCAACCTGGTAATAGCTCCAATAGCACTATTTGTATGCAAGGTAGATAGTACTAAGTGCCCAGTCAAACTAGCCTGAATCGCCATTGTTAAGGTTTCACTATCCCTAATTTCACCTATCATAATAATATCTGGATCTTGCCGTAAAATAGCTCTAAGACCCTTTGCAAAAGTCATATCAGCTTTTAGGTTTACCTGAGTTTGACCAACTCCAGGTAAGTCATATTCAATAGGGTCTTCTACTGTCATTATATTACGACTAACATCATTTAATTCTGATAGCGAAGCGTATAGTGTTGTTGTTTTTCCAGATCCGGTTGGACCTGTTACTAAAAAAATACCGTGAGGACGATTAATTAACTGCTGTAAATCATTATAGGTATCATCAAACATACCCAGGTGTTTTAAATCTAGCGCCGCACTTTTTTTATCTAATAAACGCAACACCAATCGTTCACCATGATAAGTAGGTATAGTTGACACCCTAACATCAATTGCACGGCCACCTATCTTTAAAGACATTCTTCCATCTTGTGGCAATCTCTTTTCAGCTATATCAAGCTTAGACATAATCTTTAATCGTGAGACAATAACAGCAGATAATGCTCGCGGCGGCTTTAACTCTTCGTGCAACACGCCATCTATTCTAAACCTAACACTTAACATGTCTTCAAATGTTTCAAAATGAATATCAGATGATTTTTTTGTTAATGCCGATGATATTACAGCATTGATTAATCTTATTACTGGGGCGTCATCTTGTGACTGCAATAACTCTATAGATTGAGGTAAATTATTTGCTAATTGCTGTAAATCAAAATCTTTAGCTAAGTCCTCCATAGCAGCACTTGTGCCATCTTCTTGCTGAAAAGCCTGAGTTATAAGATCTGCTAAATCATCACTATTTACCGCGGTAAATTTAATGGGTCTTTGCCAATAACGTTTAAGCTCTACTGCAATTACAGGAAACAAAGGTGACACATAACTAATACTAGTCATATTGTCGGTAACATCTGTAACAACCAGTTTATGCTGCTGACAAAATTCATAATCTAAAGTCATACTAATCATCCATTATGCAGTTGTGGCGCTGTTTCTTGTGGCGCCGGGAGCTGTAATGCACCCCGTATAGCTGATGCCTGTCCTGCCGATGGCGAGAAAGACTGCTGCAATACCTGCTGATTATCACTACCTAAGTTTTGCTGTAATTCATTTAAGTATTTCAAATGTCTCATTGATTCTACGGTTGCACTATTATCGTTTTTAATTGTAATTGGCCGAATAAACACTACAAGATTTTTTTTGTCATGTTTCTTATACTTATATTTAAATAATGATCCTATTATTGGAATGCTACCTAGAACTGGCACGCGCTCTGTTTTGTATTCATTATCATTATTTATAAGACCACCCAACACCAATATATCGCCACTTCTAACCATGACAGTGGTATCGATCTCACTAGTATCTAACTCTGGATTTTCTTCTGAGGTGGTATATGACGCAGTGTCCTCATTAATAGAGTCATCAATTTGCTTAATATCCATTTTAATCATGTTATTTTCTTCGATTACATGAGGAATAACCTGCAGAGATAAATCAACATTCATTCTTTCAATAGAATTAGATGGATAATAATCACTATCATTATTATCGCCATCATAAGTTGTATTTACCACACCAATATTTGTTCCGTCTGAAATTGAAGCCATCTGATTATCCAGCACCATAATCGATGGTGTTGATAGTAGATCTGTTGATGTCTCACTAGTTAACGCTGTAACTAAAGCTTGAATATTAGTGCCTGACATCAAACCCATTTGGCCAGTGGCAATCATGTTATACGTACCATCTTGCCCATTTACTGAAGTAGCAGAAGAGTCATCTCCACTCATTAATGACCATTGCACGCCCATCTCATTTAGTACTTTTTGATCTATTTTAGCAACAACTGCCTGAACTAATACTTGATTAGGTCTTTTGTCTAATTTTTTTAATATACTTGTTAATGCTGTCATTAAAGACTTGGGCGCATGAATAACGATACTATTTGTTGCCACGATAGCCTGAATTGAGGTTGAGTTTGAGAAGCTATCATCACCAGAGGATGACATTCCTTGAGAGGAAGAGCCCATACTACTAACAGTATTAGATTGTCTAGAGGATGATGAAGAGCTAGAGCTACCAGAACTACTAGTTCCATCAGAAGAGATACTTTGCGACGAAAAGTCAGCCGCAGTTGGTACATCTCCAGTAACTAATTGTGAACTACCGTTGGCAATATTAGCTAAAACCGGCTGAATATCAACTGCATTCAAATAGTGTAATGGTATAACAGACATCGATGCCTGCATGGATTCTGGCTTATCTATCGTTGCTAATAATTGCTTAGCTTGCATAACCTCTGCAATATTTCCCGATAATAATATACTATTGCTTTGCTCATCAGCAGCTAAGGCGACCGTAGTTGACTGACCTTTACTTTGCGCACTAGTCATTAACGCTGATAAAACTTCCTTGGTGTTTTTTGCAGAAGCATACTCTAGAGGCACTACTATAGCTTTTTTTGTGCTGTTTTTTTCCATTTGATTAACAACTTCTAATATTTGCTTAATACTAGTGGCGCTACCTGTAACTATGAGCGAGTTGGTGGCTGTATATGCATTCACGGAACCCCATTTTGGTACCATCTTACGTAGCGATGATACGAGCTGAATAGCAGACATATGATGTAACGGAATAACTTGAACCACCGGAGTTAAGCTGTTCATGTTGCCATCTTTACTAGCCATAGGAATACCGCTTGCTGATGCAGCTGGCAATATTTTAACTCCAGCTGAAGTTGGTATGGCTACATAATTTAATGCTTCTAACATTGACAAAAATGCTTGATACATTTCATCTGATGTCATTGGGTGTTGTGAAACTAGGGTTACATTGCCACTTATTTTTGGATCTACAATGAAAGTTTTTCCTGTGATAACAGAGACTGTTTCTATAACTGCTTTAATATCTGCATCTTTTAAATTCCATATTTGCGCAGGAGAGGAGTTACTCTCTACACTTGGTGTTACACTTGAATTTACACTTGGCGTTACGCTTTTACTACTATCACCATAGCTTATAAATTGACCTATAGAGAACATACAAAACAAACAGATGGATATTATTGTTTTTTTCATAATCAAAGCTTATATAGATAAAAGTGATCTATATACTATCAGGAATCATTGAAAATACATAAACATAACAACATATAACCAACGCACTCTCGCAATTGAATTGATCTCGTGTGATTATAGCCAAAAAATTAAATAGACAAATACTACAGGGACTACTAAATGAGCAACTATTTATTGTCGATAGACCAAGGCACAACCAGCACCCGCACTGTTATTTTTACTGAAGATGGCGCTATAGTTGCACAACATCAAATCAACATTACCCCAAGCTATCCTCATCCTGCATGGGTAGAACAAGACCTTGAAGAAATATGGACCAGCACTATAGTTTGCATACAAAATGTTATTCAAAAATCTAACCTAACTGCAAAAGATATTGTATCGCTTGGTATTTCAAATCAAAGAGAAACCACATGTGTATGGGACAGGTCATCTGGCAACGCTATATATCCTGCTATAGTTTGGCAAGATAGAAGAACATCAAGTGAGTCTGAAAAACTAAACCAAGATAGCTCATGGCCAGCTCTTATTCAGCAAAAAACCGGACTGCTGCCAGACCCATATTTCTCGGCGACCAAGCTTGCATGGATATTAGATAACGTACCACAAGCTCGGCAACAAGCTGAAGATGGCAAGCTGGCATTTGGCACGATAGATAGCTTCCTTTTATGGCGACTAACTAATGGCAAATCACATTACACCGATGCCAGCAATGCCTCACGCACTATGCTATTTAATATTCACACCCAAACCTGGGACAAAGAGCTATTACAGCTTTTTAACATACCTTCTAATCTACTACCTACGGTATGCGACTCTGCTTTTAATTTTGGATTTATAGCTGATTCAATAGTAGGCCACCCAATACCAATTACCGCAATGCTAGGCGACCAGCAGGCAGCGAGCATAGGTCAGTGCTGCTTTAGCCCTGGGATGATAAAAAGCACATATGGCACCGGCTGCTTTATGATGCTTAATACTGGTAGTGAAGTTGTACAGTCAAAAAACCGACTGCTGTCAACTGTAGCTTATAGATTAAACAATAAAACAACATACGCCCTAGAGGGCAGCATTTTTATGGCTGGTGCTACTGTGCAGTGGCTAAGAGATATTTTAGGTTTATTTGAAGATGCTAAAGATACTCATAAAATTGCATCATCTGTTGATAATACAAATGGAGTGTATTTAATACCAGCGTTTACTGGACTAGGAGCTCCATACTGGGACCCAGACGCTAGAGGAGCTCTAGTTGGATTAACAAGAGATAGCGGCATTGCACATATAGTAAGAGCAGGACTTGAAGCTGTATGCTATCAATCATACGACCTAATGCAAGCTATGATGACTGACTACCACGGCACAATAGATACCTTGCGTGTTGATGGTGGCATGTCAGCTAATGACTGGGTATTACAGTTTTTAAGCGACATATTAAATACAACAGTACAACGACCCACTTGCTTGGAGTCTAGTGCGTTAGGTGCCGCATGGATGTCGGGTCTTGGCTCAGGCTTATTTTCATCACTAAGTGATCTAAGTCATAATTGGAAATTAGCAAATGAGTTTAACTCCAAAATGACAAGCACCACACGACAAGGCTTATTATCTGGATGGAAAGAATCAGTGGCAAGAATAACTCAGTAGAGACCTGCCACCCTCCATCTCGCTTTAGATTGTCCGCGCATAATGTAACGACCACGGGGCATACCTAAAAACAACCTAAGATGAAACAACGAGGAATATACTAAGGTTGTTACGATTAACTGTTAGTAGTAATGACTCGCCGCCTTTACTGGCTATAGCTGTTATGTCTTTTATCGTAGCCACAGGGGATAAGTTAGCATGAGTGATAACATCAGACGGCACAAGACCGGCTAACCTCCCTTGACTATTTCGCGCAACATCGGCAACCAGCACTCCTTTTAACGTATTACCATCCGCCTCAAGCTCTTTAAAATCTCTAAGGGTTAACCCCGATAAAAACTTAACTGTCGGTAATTTAACACTACTGTCAGGATCACCAACTTTTACAGTTATTGTTTTATATTTACTAGCACGAATTATTTTAATAGTAACCTTAGTACCTGGTCGCGTCATAGCAAGAGCATTTCTTATTTGTGATGGGTCACGCATAGGGCTACCATCAACACTAACAATAATATCTCGTACCTTTATTCCAGACTTATCAGCTGGACCACCATTAATGATCTGTGAAACAATAATACCTTGCTCTTTAGGCAGCTTCAAAGCATCAGCTAAAGGCTTAGTGATAGGCTGCGCCAATATACCAAGCACACCACGCTCGACCTTACCATATTTTATAAGCTGTAACGCCAACCCCTTTGCTACATTGCTTGGAATAGCGAACCCAATTCCAACACTACTGCCAGGACCAACAAGAGCTGTATTAATACCAATAACTTTACCCTCTGAGTTGATTAGTGGCCCACCTGAGTTCCCGGGGTTAATTGGGGCATCAGTTTGAATAAAGCTCTGATAACCTTCTATTTTAGGATCGCTACGTCTTAAAGAACTAACAACGCCAGAAGTAACCGTTCCATTTAGGCCAAAAGGACTACCTATTGCTGCGACAAAGTCACCAACATTAACAAGATTAGAATCAGCAAAATCAAGGCTAGCCAAGTCATCAGCCTTAATTTGTAGGACAGCAATATCAAAACCATCATCAGAACCAATTAACTTAGCTTGAAACCTACGGCCATCACGAAGACTTACAAAGATGTATTCTGACTTTTCCACTACATGGGCATTAGTAATAATCATGCCCAGCTTGCTATCAAAGATCACACCAGAACCTAAAGATGAAAGCTTAATTTCTTTCTTCTTTTTACCTGCTAATTCACTCAAGTCTTTTTCTGATACTTTCTTCTCTGATACAATACTAACCACAGCATTAGATGAAAGCTTAACTATACGCGACAAATCAGAGCTCCCACCTGCCACCATATTAGTAGAGGATACGCTAGCATTAGAAATTGAACAGACAACAACAGACACCAAAAACAGCGCAGCAATAATTAATCTTTTGATTTTTTGCATAAATAAAACCTTACTAAAAAATACAACTTTAAAATTGAGCTTAGTATATAGGGTATAAGAATGTAGTTCTAGCGATACTTAAGAGGCAATCTAACTATTATCATCTAATCACTCAGCTTATCTTCATTACTATGCAGTGCCTGTAATAGTAACACCATATCTTGCGGCAAATCAGCTTCAAACTCTAACAGGTCGCCAGTAATAGGGTGATGCAAACTAAGGCGCCTAGCATGCAATGCTTGCCGTTTAAATTGCCTGATACATTGTTTCAAATCATCGCTGGACTGTTTTGGTATTCGCTGCCTTGGATTATAAACCTTATCACCGACCAAAGGATGTTTAATATGATTAAAATGAACCCTAATCTGATGAGTACGACCTGTTTCCAGCTGCGCCAAAACATGAGAGTGGGATATATAACGATTAATAATACGATAATGAGTAACTGCATGCTTGCCTGAGCGGACAACTGCCATTTTAGTCCGCCATTTTGGGTGGCGACCAATATCTGTTTCTATAGTATCTCCAGCAATAAGCTGCCCCTCAACAATCGCCTCATATTCACGCTTTATTTCTCTTTGCTGCATTGCCTCTGTTAGCGCAAACAAGCTCTCGCGAGTTTTTGCAACTATCAATAACCCACTAGTATCTTTATCTAAGCGGTGCACAATACCAGCTCGCGGCAAAGTATTTGCCTCCTGATAGTGATGCAGTATTGCATTCACTAAAGTCTTACTTGGGTTTCCAGCTCCGGGGTGAGTTACAAGACCTGCCGGTTTATTTATAACCAAAATATCATCATCTTCAAACACAATATCAAGCGCCATAGGCTCTGCTACCCATTTCGTTTCAATGTTACAACTAACAGCAACCTCTAACACTTCTTGTGCTTTTACCTTATATTTAGGCTTAAGAACCACAGTACCATCAACCTTAACCTGACCATCTAATATCCAAGATTTATGCAAAGACCTAGAATAACTTGGAAATAATATAGCCATAGCGCTATCGAGACGAATATTATGATGAGCATCTGGAACTTGGGCTTGTAGTATGAGAGGATGTGCGTCGGGGTTGCTCATGTGATCTTCATGTAATGATAAAGGCGCCTAGTGTAGCCGTTTTATATGCTAGGTCAAACAATGATTAATACCTACACAACTGAGTGTCAACATTACAACAATATGTACATTGACTAACGAGTAAACAGAAACAGGTTTTTAAGTTATGAAGCGATATTTTTTAAGTTTAATATGTGGTGGGCTAATATGCTCGTTTGTATTACTTGCTACTGGGTGCTCTTCGGCATCAATAACAGATGAGTATGCAAGCTATCGTGACAAAACATCAGCCGAACTGTTTGCTGATGCAACAACTAGCTTAAATAAAAAACACTATGCCAAAGCTAGTGAAGAACTAAGCGCCTTAGATGCAATTTATCCATTCGGGCCAAACTCTAAACAAGTAAAGCTAGACATGATTTACGCCAACTATAAAAACAATGACCTTTCAGCGGCACTAACTGCAGCAGAAAGATATTTACGCCTATACCCAAGTGATTCTAACGCAGATTACGCATACTACATGAAGGGCTGCATAGAATACGACCAAGGAACAAGCTGGCTTAAAAAGAAATTTAAAGTTAATGCTGCTAACAGCAACTTAGATGACAAAAAAATAGCATTCAAAACATTTAACACATTAGTAAAAATGTACCCTCATAGCATATATGCAGCCGATGCAACTGCTCGCATGCGATATCTAAGAGACCTATTTGCAGAGCAAGAGCTAATGGTTGCGAAGTCTTATTACGAAAGAAAAGCATATGTAGCAGCAGCAAACCGAGCAAGCATTGTTGTACAACACTATGCCAATACCTCGTCGGTTAAAGACGCACTTACTTTACTTGCTCAATCTTACGACCAGCTAGGGTTAGCCACAGAAAGAGATAAAACTACAGCTATACTTAACTCTTAACTGAAGCTGTCATTGCGAGGAGCATAGCGACACTGTACTGTCATTGCGAGGAGAGTATCGACGCGGCAATCCAAACCGCTGTCATTTTGATTATTAATCTAATATTAAATAAAGCACAATAGTGAATTATAGTGATAATTTAATATTATATTAATAATTAACAAGTAATATATTATCGCTAAGCATGGATCAGCTATCACAACAAAAACATTACGCAAGCAAAAGAGGCCATCATGCTACTAATCGAGACTATGAATCAATTGAATAGTGACCCAACAAATACAAAAGTTATAGCGGAAGCTAAGATTCATGTAGAAGCATCTTCTCATGAAAAATGGTCGACACGTATGCGTAACCAGTATTGTACTGGGACCACTCCTCTTCATTATCTTATGAGCGCCTTGGCTAAGAACTCAAAAAATACAGCGTTGCTTGAGATAGCTTCTATTGCTGCAAAAAAGGCAGATCCTATAGCATGGGGGGAGCAAAGGTTACGCAGAGGCGAGCGGCACGGGATAACCCCTCTTCATTATTTTATGAGCGCCTTGGCTAAGAACCCAGAAAATACAGAGCTGATTAATATAACTGGTATTGCTGCAGACAAGGTAGACCGTAGTGCGTGGTCGATGGTTGATAGTACTGGGGACACCCCTCTTCGTCAGCTTATGATAGCCTTGGCTAAGAAACCAGAAAATGAACATTTAGTTAAGATAGCTGATATTGTTGCAAACAAGGTAGGCCCTAGCGAATGGTTGAAAGGTTGTTGGCTTGCGCCCGACAAAAGGGTTCACGACCCAAGGTTTACTTTCGACACCCCTCTTAGTAATCTTATAGCGGCATTTTCATCAGCTACAACTGGTACTTCAAGAAAAAAAATAGCGATCATATGGCTCGTACTTTTATCTAAACTGAATACTACACATCAAGAAAAGTGGAATACTGTGTCAGGTATTCAAAAAGAAGAGTTTGCCCGTAACAAATTATTTTTATACGGCATTCTGAAAAGTGATGAATGCCCTGTGAATCCCAGTTATGCTAAAAATACTCATACATTGCTGGGATATCAGTTTTTACACCGTAATTTGTGGGACTCTTTTACCAGCGACGACGATCTTATACGTAAAATCGACAAAGCGTGGAAAGAACAACAGCAGGCAGCACAACCGCAGACATTAGAGCTTGCCTCCCTTTGACCGGGGAGTGGATAGAGAACAACTAGCGTCGTAGCACAAGGTAACAACGCACCTATGACGATCTTTTGGATATCAAAATAGGTATGACAGTTAAAATAATTATGCAAGCAATTAATACTATCTCATACAATACCACGGGATGGATCAGCAATTGCGCTGGAGGAATTAATCCCAAGCTAAAGATAACAAGACAGGTAATAAATCCCAGTCCGCCAACCAAGGTTATGCCAACACGACCACCAGGGATAATAAAACCTCGAGGCTGATTTGGGGCGCTGAAACGCAAGCGGATTGCTGCTAAAAATACAACCATATAAAGCATCATAGCTAACTGGCTGGTAATCACAGATAGCAACCAATAAGCCGTATTAAAATCAGGGAAAAGCAAATAAACACTACTGAAAAGACTAAACACAATAGCCTGTACCAGCAATACTCCCACCGGGGCGCCATATCGATTCTTTCTATTAAGTGTAGTTGAAGCCAACTGATCGCGGCTAGCAACCATCATACAACGACCAGGACCCAGTATCCACGCTGAAACTCCACCCAAGCCACCAATAAGAATACAAACAGCAATAATAGGTGTCAGCCAGGATAAATGATACGCCGTTAGATAAATCTGAAAAGATTCAATAACTCCTGACGCCAAATTTAAATCTTTAGCCGGGATAACCAAACTAATAGCCAATGACCCTAAAATCATCGTAGTTAGAATAATAATAACAGAAATTAATAACGCACGAGGATAGTCACGCTGAGGATTACGGACATCACTAGCATGAACAGCTGACATATCAAGTCCGATAAGACCAAATACAACTCCAGATAACAACCCTAATTGATTAAAGTGTGTAATGTGAGGCAAGAGCGACGCTGCATTAAGAGATATAGCTATCGGTTTTTTCATAACAACCCAGCAGACACCTAATACGACAAATAACATAATAGGAAGCAAAGTACCGATGATAGCGCTAACTATACTGAGCCAACTGGCAATACGTATTCCGAAACAGTTTAACAAGGTAACCAGCCAAAATATTCCGTTGATAGCAAAGATCAAAATTAGTTTGTTGTTAGTTAAGCTAGGGTCGATGATGTAAAGTAAAATCATGGCTAACAGTGAGAGGATGCTAGGGAACCAAACGATGTTGTAGATCCACTGTATCCAGGCAACAAACAGTCCATATGACTTACCAAACGCCTCTCTAGTCCAAATATAGATGCCGCCCTCTTCCGGCCATGCGCTTGCACATTCTGCCGCAATCAATGCAACAGGTATCATAAATCCAATAGCACAAACTAAATAGAAAAATATTAATGAAAGCCCATATACAGCACTGACTGGCAAGGCCCTAATACTATCGACTGCGATAATGTTGATCATAACAAGAGAAAATACACTTAAGGTTTTTTTATTTTTCATACATACCGCTTAGATAAACACTTTAAAGCTAGATACTTAATAAAACGAATCTTTAGCCTTGATTTAACAACATAGCTCTAACAAAAGAAATAAACAAAGGATGACCCTGCCTAGGATTAGATGTAAATTCAGGATGAAATTGACAAGCCACATACCATGGGTGATCAGCAAGCTCAACCATTTCAATCAACTGACCATCTTTAGATCTACCCGAGATACACAAACCATTTTCAACCAGCACGTCAACATAAGCTGGATTTACCTCGTATCTATGCCTATGGCGCTCATGAATAATATCTGACTTATATATTGCAGCGGCTTTAGATCCAGCAGCTAAACTACAAGCTTGAACGCCAAGCCTCATAGTTCCACCCATATCATGATCACTATCACGCAAGTTAACAGCACCGGTTTCATCTAACCACTCACTCACCATAGCAATAACTGGTTTTTTTGCATCAGCATCAAATTCACTACTTGTAGCATCACAAATTCCTGCGCAATTACGGGCATACTCAATAACTGCAATCTGCAAACCTAAGCAAATGCCAAAGTACGGTATGTTATTCTTACGTGCGTAATTAGCAGCTAAGATTTTTCCCTCTATACCACGAACGCCAAAGCCACCTGGAACCAAAATACCATCCGCAGTTTCAAGTAACCCTAAACCATTTTGCTCTATATCCTCTGAATCAACATAAGAAACTTTAACCTTAGCTTGAGTATGTATCCCTGCATGTATCAACGCTTCATTTAACGATTTATATGCATCTACTAATTCAACATACTTACCAACCATACATAAATGAACTTCATGCTTAGGATTACTATAGTTATCAACCACACTTGCCCAATCTGAAAGATTAGCTTCTTTGACCGGAAGCTTTAGCTTACAACAAATACTTTTCCCCAAACCCTGACTATGCAGAAGCAACGGGACCTGATAAATACAAGAAACATCAGCTAAAGAGTATACATCTTGCAATGCAACATTGGTAAATAGTGCAATCTTCTCTCGCTGCCCTTCTGGCAACTCAGCTTCTGCGCGACAAGCTAAGATATCTGGCTGAATACCAATAGACCTTAATTCTTTAACAGAGTGCTGGGTTGGCTTGGTTTTTATTTCGCCGGCAGCAGACAAGTATGGAATCAAGGTTAAATGAACAAATAAAGTATTCTCCGGCCCTAGCTCAACTCTAAGCTGCCTAATAGCCTCTAAAAATGGTAAAGACTCAATATCACCAACGGTACCACCAACCTCAACCAACACTATGTCAAAGTCATGAGCCGCCTGTTTTATTTTATATTTAATCTGATCGGTAACATGAGGAATAACCTGGACTGTTGCACCTAGATAATCACCTTGACGCTCTTTGCGTATTACATCAGCATAAACCTGACCTGTTGTAAAATTATTTTGTTGCGACATCTTGGTATAAACAAAACGCTCATAATGGCCCAAATCTAGATCAGTTTCAGCACCATCATCAGTAACAAACACTTCGCCATGCTGCACTGGACTCATAGTGCCAGGATCAACATTAATATAAGGGTCCAGCTTTATTAAAGTAACACCAAGACCCTGAGACTCAAGCAATGCGCCAAGAGATGCTGAAGTTATGCCTTTACCCAAGGATGAAACAACTCCGCCTGTTATAAAAATAAATTTGGTCATTTAAAAAAACTCCTAGCATCTTTAATATCATTATTAATCTGTGTAATTAAATCATTAACATCAGCAAAATATAGCTCTTCACGCAACTTATGCAAAAAAGAAACCCGCAAATTCTGACCGTATATATCCCTGTCAAAATCAAGCAAGTGGACCTCTAACAGTGGCTTTTTAAGTTTGAACACCGGCCTAAACCCTATGCTTGCAACGCCTTTAGCCACAAAGTCAGGACCCAAGACCTCAACCGCATAAATACCTTGTAGCGGCGACGTTGCTCTATACAAAGGAATATTTGCTGTTGGAAAACCCCATTGACGCCCCCGCTGATCACCATAGATTACAGGTCCATACAAACTATAAGAAGAGCCAAGCAGTACCTTTGCTTGATCTAAATCTCCTTGCTGTAGTGCTTTACGTATACTACTGCTGCTAACTTTAACACCTTCAATTTTAACCGAAGGCACTTGCTCCACATGAAAGCCATATCTATCACCTAGCATTTTAAGTAGTTCAACATCACCCAAACGGTCACAACCAAACCTAAAACCTTCGCCAATAATAATAGCTTTAACATTCAACTGATCAACTAGCACATGGTTAACAAAGTCAATTGCCTGCAAACTAGCAAGAGCCTGATTAAACCTTAAACATACCAAATAATCTAACGCATAAGGCTGTAGTGCTAACCATTTTTCACGTAGCCGCATTAATTTAGTCTGCACACAATGGCTAGCAAAATAGTCTCGCGGATGTGGGTTAAATGTAATTAACGCTGACGGCAGCTTATATTGCGATGCTAAGGAAACAGTCTGCTTTAACATTTTCTGATGAGCAATATGAAAGCCATCGAAGTTACCAATCGTAACTACAGAGCCAGAACTAAAAGCAGAGTGATCTTTATACTGTAAATTTCTAATTAATTTCATAGATCACCACAAGTATTACCAATAGACTTAAAGTCATTAAATCTCATGCCTGAAAGATATAGTGTGGCAATGTACACAATCACTGCAGCTAATATAATAGATACTAAGTGAAAAGACCTAGCTGCAGATGTCCACAGCAACCACTTAGATAATGAGCCACGCATAATAATAACAACTAGAGCCAGCATTGCATTGGCCGCAATAATTCTAAGACCCAGTATGACCCATCCAGGCTGTACTGCATAATAACCCTTACCAACTAGCGTTCTAATTAATAAAAAAGAATTCACATATGAAGCAGCTGCTGTAGCAAATGCTAGCCCGGTATGCTGCCAAGGACCTATAAGCAAAATATCCAATACAATATTACATAACAAGGCAATTGCAGCAATTTTAACAGGCTTCTTAATATTTTGCCTGGAGTACAAAGCTGAAGCTAGAATCTTAACCAGCATGAATGATGGCAACCCAAAGGAGAAGGCCATTAAGCTATCTTTTGTCATCACAACATCATGTGCACTAAACTCTCCATGAAACATTAATGTTGCCAGAATAGGACCTGACATTAAAAACAAACCAAGTGCTGCTGGCACGCCCACTACCAGCAATGTCCGTATTGCCCAATCTAAGGTTCTTGAGTATGCCTCATTATCTTTTTCTGCATAGTTTTTTGATAAATTTGGTAACACAACAGTTGCTAACGCAACACCAATAACCCCTAGCGGTAAAAAGGTCAGCCTATCTGAATAATACAGCCAAGATATACTGCCAGATGGCAAAAATGATGCAAAAAAGCTATCAATCAACAAACCAATTTGTGCTACTGAAACACCAAACAATGCCGGCACCATCTTTTTTAAAACCCGTCTAACCTCCTGGTCGGCAAATCCAAATTGAAACCTAGGCAACATCCCTTTTTTATATAGAGCAATAAATGGCAGCACGCATTGTAACACTCCACCAACTAGAACACCCCAAGCTAAAATAAAAATAGGCTGATTAAAATATTGGACACCAATTACAGCAGAGCTAATTAGGGCAATATTTAACATTACTGGCATTAAAGCAGGAAGAGCAAACTTTTGCTCTGAATTAAGCAGAGCGCCTGCAAATGCTGCCATCGATATTAATAGTAGGTATGGAAAGGTTATATATAGCATATGTGTCGCTAAATCATAACGGACTGTATGTAACGCAAACCCTGGGGCAAATATTAAAACCACACCTGGGGTAAAAACCTCCGCAACCAAAACCACACCAAGCAAAGAGATAAGCAAGGTACCGGCCACTTTTCCTACAAACTGGTGTACGATATAGCCTGGCTTATTAGATTTATGCTCCATTAGTAATGGTACAAATGCTTGCGAGAAAGCCCCTTCAGCAAATAACCGACGGAAAAAATTAGGTATTTTAAAAGCAATAATAAAGGCATCAAATGCTGGGCTTGCCCCAAAAAAAACCGCCAATAAAATATCGCGCACGAACCCAAGGACTCGAGACACCATCGTCATACTTGCAACAACACCTGTAGATTTAAATAATCTCTTACTCATAAACTTAATTACACCGCCATAAAGACACAAAAACACCCAAAAACACCCATAAGATACTATCTATTAGCCAATAGATGGGAGATAGAATAAAAAAGCGTTATGCTAACTTAGACCATGACCATAAAACAAGCAAAAGTTATACTTCAACACAAAGTATATACTGTCATAAAGCATGCCCCTTAGATTGTAGCCATCACTATACTTGCCTCCATATTCCAACAGTAAGTCGCAGAATGGCGGTGTTATAGCAAGCCGTAGAGTGACACCCAAGCTTACCAATACTAGACATAAGAAGGTGAAAAAACATTGACAAGCATGCCTAAACCGGGCATATTCCTTCGCCTTACTATATTTATCATTAACACTTAGGAGCATAACCGTGGCAAATTCTCCACAAGCTAAAAAAAGAGCGCGCCAAGCCATTAAAAGACACGCACGCAACATAATGCAAAAAACAAGCATGCGAACTGTAATTAAAAAAACATTACACGCAATAGCCTCTGGCGATAAAGCTGCTGCAACAACAGAATGCGCGGCCGCAACACGCGCCCTAGATATGGCTGCAAGTCACAGCATTATCCATAAAAATAAAGCTGCACGCCTTAAAAGCAGATTAATCAAAAAGTTACAAGCTGTATCTTAAACTAAGAAAATAGTCGTTATTAAAACCCAGCGCGATAGTGTTGGGTTTACAAAGACAGCAGCCCTAGAACATCAGATAACCCATAATAAATTGTTAAATAACAATTTTAGGCTATTATGCCCTCTTAAAGACCTTAAGTACCATCAGCTATTTTAGGGTCTTCCCCCCCAGCTCTTTTAGACTCTTTTTGGTAGTCATTAATGGCATAGCACAGCCTATCTGTCCCAGCACCTGTAACACTAGAAATGATAAATACAGGCCCGTCCCACTTCAGCCTTGCAATAACATCATCACAAACATCACGACACTCATCATCTGACATGGTATCAATCTTGTTTAAAACCAACCAACGCTCTTTTTCGCCCAATTCATCACTATATTGACTAATCTCGGCAACGATAGTATTTACCGCATCAACCGGATCATCCGCCATAGGGCCAACATCAACCATATGCAACAATAAACAGGTACGACTCAAGTGCTTTAAGAACTGAATACCAAGGCCCACACCACAACTAGCGCCAGCAACCAATCCAGGTATATCAGCAATAACAAAACTATCTGACACACCAACACGAACAACCCCTAAATTTGGATGCAAGGTCGTAAAAGGGTAATCAGCAATTTTAGGCTTAGCATTTGATACCTTACTAATAAATGTTGACTTTCCAGCGTTGGGCAAACCCAACAGGCCAACATCAGCCAATACCTGTAGCTCCAAGTGAAGATCTCTCATCTCCCCTTCAGACCCTGAAGTTGTTTGTCTAGGAGCACGATTAATACTGCTTTTAAACCTAGTGTTACCCAAGCCATGAAACCCACCCTGAGCGACACATAAGCGCTGACCATGATATAACAGATCGCCAATACGCTCACCAGTATTAGCCTCATACACCACTGTTCCTTTTGGCACATGCAGAATCAAATCATCCGCACTTCTGCCGGTACGCATCTGACCCATGCCTGGCTGACCATTTTTTGCTCTATGTAGCCGACTGTAACGAAAATCGATTAAAGTATTAGTCTCGCCAGACGCTTCTAAATAAACACTACCACCATCACCGCCATCACCACCATCTGGACCGCCACGTGGAATATACTTTTCACGCCTAAAGCTCAAGCAGCCAGAGCCACCATTGCCAGCTTCAACACGTATTTTAGCCTCATCAACAAACTTCATTAGCTTTTCTTCCAAGTAGGGTTAAATTTCTAAAATCTATAATAACCAGCAATACATTGATTCATATGCAAAAAAAAGCCTCACATAACACCAAAACATCCATCTGCACTTAAATATCGGCACAACGACCTAGGTAAATAAGTCAAACTGCACAACTAAATAGTGGCATCTCAATTGCTGTTTTAGAATTATGTGAGGCTCTTAACTATAGATTACAACAATACTAACGAAAGCTTATTAAACTTAAGTGTTCTTATGCTTCTTCAGTTGCAACACAAACAGTACGGCGATTTCTTGGACCTTTCACACAAAAAACAACCTTGCCTGCAACTAAAGCATATAAAGTATGATCACGACCCATACCAACACCAGGTCCGGCATGCCAGTGCGTACCACGCTGTCTAGCGATAATATTGCCGGCCAATACTGCTTCACCACCGTAATGCTTAACCCCTAAAAACTTAGGATTAGAATCACGCCCATTCCTAGTACTACCACCGGCCTTCTTATGAGCCATAATATTATCCTCATTATTTTAATAACTTAAGTTGATTACCACCAACTACAAAATAAAGTCTCTTAAGACCTATTGCTTACCAGTTTCAATTGAAACAACCTTTACTGAAGTATAATGCTGCCTATGCCCCATTTGCTTCATATGATGCTTACGTCTTTTAAACTTAATAATGTGTACTTTTTTAGCTCTGCTGTGGTCAACAACCTCTACAGTAACTTTAGCGCCCTCAACATACGGAGCACCAATTAGTTGATTTTCACCATCGGATACCAAAAGTACCTCATTAAAATCTACGGTAGCCCCGATATCTGCTGGACATTTTTCTAGGCGAATCTCATCCCCTTTGGCAACTTGATATTGTTTTCCGCCATTGGCGATTATTGCATACATAAGACTTCCTCTTCATCAGTCGATAATTAAGTCGTGGGATTGTACGGAATCTACCACTAAGGAGCAAGCAAATTATGCGCTTATTTTGACAGCATTCAAGATAATACCGTAGCCCTTGACTCTTGCTTAACATAATCCTAGGATTGCCGCAGTTATAGATGGATAAGCTACCAGCATTCCAAAGGAAACCATGAACACATCACCTCAAACAATAAACCTAGATTTAAAAGACATAATCAAACCAATATCTAATGAACAAATCCTATTAAATACATTTATCATAGAAAATTTAGACTCACCAATACCATTAATCAAAGAGATAGTAGCTCACATCCTAAAAGGTAAAGGTAAGCGCTTAAGACCACTACTGGTCATATTAAGCGCACGTGCGTGCAACTACCAAGAAGGCGACCACCACCTAAGACTAGCTGCCATTATAGAATTTGTGCATACAGCGACCCTGCTTCATGATGATGTAGTGGATGAATCAAAACTAAGACGAGGCAACAGCACAGCAAATAGCATATGGGGCAATCAAGCTAGTGTTTTAGTTGGAGATTTCCTATACTCCAGAGCATTCCAGCTACTTACAGCAGTTAACAACCAGACAATAATGCAGATCTTAGCCAGCACCACCAATACAATTGCCGAAGGCGAAGTACTACAATTAATGAACAGCCAAGATGCAAGCTTAAGCGAAGAACAATACTTCGATATAATCTATCGCAAAACAGCAAAACTATTTGAATCTTCAGCTAAAATAGGGGCCAGCCTAACAAACAGCAAATGGCAAGAAAACATGGCATCTTTTGGTAAACACCTAGGAATATGCTTTCAAATCGTTGATGACCTACTAGATTATACTGCGTCTCCTCAGCAAATAGGAAAAAACATTGGTGATGACTTAGCTGATGGCAAAATGACGCTGCCACTTATATATGCACTACAGCAAGCAACAACCGATGACCAGAAAATAATTCGACAAGCGATTAAATCAAAACAAACAACACAGCTCACACAAATAATTCAAATAATTCAATCAACGGCCGCAATCTCTAAGTGCAAAAAAATCGCATGCCAACACGCATCCCTTGCAAAACAAGCCCTATTAGAACTACCAGATAGCGTATACAAAGAATCCCTGCTGAACTTAGTTGAGTTTGCTGCCAGCAGAAGCTATTAATTAAATAAACCCAATCACTGCCTCAATATAACCTATTGATTCATAGAGCATATAAACGTAATCTCTTCTCATTAACAATCAACATAAAACAAGGAAGCCTTATGTTAAGATACTTGCCATTTATTGCATCCCTACTACTATGCGCTCTTAGCATTACAGGTCTTGTTGCACTCCCCCCTACAGCTATAACTATTGTAGGTACCATAGTATTTGGGTTTTTCAGCCTCGTTGGAACTATAGACCTCTTTTCTAAACATAATCTTCGCCGACTATATCCTTTAATATGCCACATTAGATATATATCAGAAACGCTAGGACCAGCAATACAACAATACTTTATTGCAACAACCACGAGCGGCCGCCCATATAGCGAACAGCAACGCACTTTAATCTATGAACGCGCTAAAAACATTGAAGACACCGTACCTTTTGGCACCCAGATGGACATAACAGAATACGGTTACATTTCAGCCAAACACTCACTTAAACCCATTAAGACCACGACTGTTTTAGATCGAGTTTCGTTTGGAGACGACCTATGCAAACAGCCATACTCTGCCTCTCGCATAAATATTTCTGCTATGAGCTTTGGAGCAATAAATAGCCGAGCTATTCGCGCACTAAACCGTGGCGCTAAAATGTCTGGCATGGCGCATAACACTGGCGAGGGAGGGCTTAGCTCGCACCATTTAAAAGAAGGTGGCGATATCATATGGCAAATAGGTACAGCTTATTTTGGTACTCGCGACCACGAAGGCAACTTTTGCCCGAAAACCTTTGCAGAAAAAGCCAACCATCCTGCTGTTAAAATGATAGAAATAAAGCTATCCCAGGGAGCCAAGCCGGCACATGGAGGAGTATTACCTGCAGCTAAAATCACAGATGAAATTGCCTATATCAGAGGTATTAAAAAGGGTCAAGATTGCATATCACCACCAACACATTCTGCATTTAGCACACCAATTGAGTTACTAGAGTTTGTAACCAATCTACGTGAACTATCTGGCGGCAAACCGGTAGGGTTTAAGTTATGCCTAGGCAAAAAAACTGAATTTATGGGCATTTGCAAGGCCATGCTTAAAACAGGAATGAGACCTGATTTTATAACCATAGATGGTGCTGAGGGCGGCACTGGCGCCGCCCCTGTTGAATTCACTAATAGGCTTGGCACACCAGCTAATTCAGCTTTGGCATTTATATATAACTGCCTTGTCGGTATAAACCTAAATAGAAAAATTCGCTTAATAAGCAGTGCCAAAGTAACCTCTGGATTTGATGTCGTATGTCGTATGGCACTAGGAGCTAATACCTGCAACATGGCCCGCCCGATGATGTTTGCTCTTGGCTGCATTCAGTCTCTTACCTGCAACACCAACAACTGCCCAACAGGAATCGCTACATCTAAAAAATCAAGAAAATTTGCTATCAATATTCAAAATAGAGCGACTCGAGTTGCCAATTTTCATAACAACACCATTAAAAGCTTTACTGAAATAATGGCTGCCATGGGAGCACAAACTCCTATAGACCTTAATCCTAGAATGATACACTTTAGTTATGGTGAAGGGATTTCCAAAACCTGCTATGACCTATTTAACTATATTGAACCTGGCCACTTGCTGTCTGACGACATTCACCTAGCATATAAACACCTATGGGAAGAAGCCTCTGCGGAAAGCTTCTAGATTACAAGTGGTTAGTCTGCCGCTGTATGGCTAGAGCACACAAGATATTAACCGTACGCCAAATAGTCATAGCAACTAGCATAACCAATATACACTGTGCTAAAATCCCGCTTCATTATTTTGTATTTAGACTACAGCGAGAGCAATAAACATGCATTTTCTACACGAGTACCTATATTTCTTAGCTAAAACCGCGACAACTGTTGTAGCTATTTTAATAATCCTAGCTGGCATAATCGCAATTGCAACCAAAGGAAAGCAAAAACAATCAGGAACAATTAAAATAAAGAAAATCAACTCACATTTTAATGATCTTAAAGACACCATAGACAACGAAACGCTCAGTAAGAATGACAAGAAATTAATAAAAAAAGCCAAAAAATCTAAAGATAAGGAATCCAAAAACAAGAAAGATAAGTCAGCAACAACATCTAAACCAAGACTGTTTATTATAGACTTCAATGGCGATACGAATGCCACGGCAGCATCCAGTCTACGCAAAACAATAACTGCCATATTACTTTCAGCAAAAGAACAAGATGAGGTACTACTCCGCCTACAAAGCCCAGGAGGAATAGTGCATAGCTATGGGTTTGCAAGCTCACAACTACAACGACTACGTCAAGCTGACATCAACCTTACCATCGCCGTTGATAAAATGGCAGCAAGTGGCGGATACATGATGGCTTCTGTGGCTAATACAATAATTGCCGCCCCATTTGCTGTTATTGGCTCTATTGGCGTTGTTGCTCAAATACCAAATTTCCACAGATTACTAGACAAAAAATCTATTGACTTTGAACAGGTAACCGCCGGCAAATACAAGAGATCACTAACCTTCTTTGGCAAAAACACCGACGAAGGTAGAGAAAAAATGCAACAAGACCTAGAAGATATCCACCTCTTATTTCAACAACATATAATGCAATATAGGCCTCAACTAGATATGGATAAGGTGGCAACTGGCGAACACTGGTATGGCGAAGACGCTATAAAGTTACAATTAATCGACAGCATTCAAACCAGTGATGACTTCATATTGAACGCCAAACAATCATTTGAGTGCTTTAAATTATCATACTTAATAAAACCAACATTAATACAAAAGCTTATGCACGGCCCAAAATCATTAATACATTACTGGACAACTGAGTACTAAAGCACGCATTATACTAGGCTAGCACAACAAAAGGAGTGACCAAAATGACAACACTACTATGCTACATAGACTGGTCACTTTGCCTATCCAGATGCAACAACAATGCAGAGGTTGCCACAACACTACTAGAACTATTGGCCTCCGAGCTGCCAAGCTTGAAATCCAGCATACAACTTGCCCATCAACAAAAAAGCTTAGCGACACTGCTTGATTTAATCCATAAACTAAATGGCGCCTGCGCATGTAGCGGAGCACTACTACTAAATACTACAGCTGGCACCCTAGAACACCAAATGCTTACAACCAAACAGCTACCAGAACAGCAACAAATAGAGTCACTAATGGCAGAAATAAATGAAACTTTAGATATTATAAATACCAAGGCTTTCTTAAAATGAACACTGACAATATAGACCAGGCAGAAGTAAATAAATTCACTAACGACAAAGTTAACTGGTGGGATACGCAAGGACCAATGAGGTTCTTACATACGCTAAATCCAATACGTCTTTCTTACCTGCTCTCACAGACCACTTTAAAAGCAAAATCAATCTTAGATATAGGCTGTGGTGCTGGCATATTTGCTGAGGCACTTGCAAAGCAAAATAGCTTTGTAACAGCAATCGACTTGAACGAATCAGCATTAGATACTGCGCGCAACCATAGCATGGAACAGGGTCTTCAAATAAACTACCAACAGGCAACTGCAGAGAGCATGGCCAAGTCTAACCATGAAGCATTTGACATTATAAGCTGCATGGAAATGTTAGAGCACGTCCCAGATCCATCTCAAATATTGTCGGCCTGCGCTACCATGGTAAAACCTGGGGGCCTGGTTATTGCATCTACCTTAAACCGAACAGTTAAATCATTCTTAGGCGCTATTGTTGCAGCAGAGTATATTATGCAATTAATGCCAAAAGGAACTCATGAATATAAAAAATTCATAAGGCCATCTGAGCTTGTAAAAATGGCAAATCAATCAGGACTAACTCTTCATCATATCCAGGGAGTAAGCATAAACCCTCTTACGCAACAAATGCAGCTATCGCCTAAGGTTGATATCAATTATATTGTTTGCTTTCAAAAACACAATACAGCAAATGTAAAGTTAAAAAATGAAAAATAAAATAAATGCAATACTATTTGATTTAGATGGGACCCTATTAAATACAGCGCCAGATATAGGGAAGGCATTAAGCTATACTCTTGAAAAATACAACCTACCCAAACCAGAATACAGCATGGAGACATATCATTTATTTTGCGGGAGCGACTTACTATTAGCTAAATACGCACAAATATCAGCAAATAATCCTCAGTATAAAATATTAAAAAAATGCTTTCTTAACTACTATGAACAAAACATTGCAATCAACACTCACCTGTATGATCACATTGACCTTACCCTAAAACACTTACAACAACATAATATTCCATGGGGAATTGTAACCAACAAGCCTAAATACTTAACAGAAAAACTACTATTAAAGTTCCCTCAGCTAGCTCAATCCGCCGTTACTGTATCTGGCGACACACTTAAAGAGTGCAAACCCAACCCAGCGCCGCTGCTACATGCCTGCGACAAAATAAATATATCTCCGGAGACATGCTACTATATAGGTGATACTGAAACAGATTACTTAGCTGCCAAAAATGCAAAGATGAAGAGTATTATTATGATGTACGGCTATAGAAGAAAAGATGACCACCCAAAAGAATGGGGATCTCAACATTACTTAGAAAACAGCAAACAACTTTATGACTGGTTAGTAAAAAATATCACATAAGGGGATAACTAGTGCCATCAAAATTAAAGAAAGTATTAATACTATGCTCTGGCGGCGACGCTCCTGGAATGAACGCTACAATCCGAGCAGCCGTTAGAACTGCAATACACCATGATATTGAAATTTATGGATGCCTTTTAGGGTATCATGGCTTAATAGAGGGAAATATATTTCAACTAACCAATCAAGCTGTTGGTAATATTATTCAACGTGGCGGCACTATATTAAAAACTGCGCGCAGCATGCCATTTCTCCAGCCAGAGGTACAAACAAAGTGCCAACAATTCTTATTACAACAAGGATTTGATGGCATAGTTGTTTTAGGTGGCAATGGTAGTTTTCAAGGAGCGAGAGCGCTTGACCACAATCAAGGCCTACAAATTGTAGGTATTCCTTGCACTATAGATAACGACATAGTTGGCACTGAATACTGCATAGGGTTTGACACAGCATGCAACACTGCAATTAAAGCAATAGATAATATTCGTGACACAGCATTTAGCCATGACCGCAACTTCATCATTGAAGTTATGGGAAAAAATTCTGGATTTTTAGCCATGGAAGTTGGGCTATCTGTTGGCGCAGAATTAATTTTAACCCCAGAGCGACCATACACTATTGATGAAATATGCACACATAAAACCAATAAAACACGTGATAAATCAACCTCTATAATTGTTTCGGCAGAGTGTGATAACCCAGGGCATAGCTTTCAACTAGCTGAAAATATATATAAGCAATGCAATGAAGAATATAAAGTTTGCGTCTTAGGACACATACAACGCGGTGGCTCACCATCTGCAACAGACAGGGTAACAGGAACCTTAATGGGGTCTGCTGCAATAACCTCTTTAATCAACGGTGATAGCAACATTATGGTTGCCGTACAAAATAATAATATAACCACCATGCGACTACCAAGTGCAAGCGAGAAGACCAGATTTGTTGATTATGAGAAAATGCAAATAACAAACAGCATTGTTTCTAAAACGTAGGGTCACCGCCGTTCGCCCTGAGGAGCTAGCGTCTCGAAGGGTAGCCCTGAGGAGGTGGACTGCAAGCAGGGTTCGGTTAGCGGAGTCGTTGACTTTACTTCCTGGATTGCTTCGTCGTTATACTCCTCGCAATGACAGTGGTTTTGATTGCCCTGACACACCGCCATTTGCCCTGAAGAGACAGCGTAGCTGTCATCTCGAAGGATTGACCTAAGGAAAAACGCAACCACCGTCCTCTATCGGGACACCCTGATAAAAGCGCAAAAGCTGAAAATATTTCCTACAGACCATTTTTTAACTGAGACCTAAGCATCTCAAGAGGAACCTCGATCAACCCCTCCTGATTACGCGATGGCATTTTCACACCACCTTTACCCAAGGCATGTCCATAGATAATCTCTAAATTCACCGGGAATCTAGAGTCACTTGTTTTATATGACTCATAACAATTCAAGAACTGCTTCCACTTAGATGGAGACAACAACCCCTTTGGCCTATCTTGCCGAACATTAACTCCAACAGCATTACGCAAATCACGCCATAGATTGTCCAGGCTATTATAGTCAATAGATATATTTTCCATATGCATAACAGGGTCAACATAACCCACAGACAAAAGCTCATCACCAACTAGATGCATATCACTAAATTCATGCACCCTATTGGTTTCATTAACAGACAAGAAGGATTCTTTACACTGAACCAGGCTATCTACGCCCAAACAAGAAAATAACAACACCGCCTCTTGCGATAAAACGCGATACCATTCTTGCAATACATCACAGAAATTATTTACCCACGACAAAGATAAATTGCATATAACACAATCAATAGAATATGATTCAAATGGCAGGGAATCATAACTGGTAACAACTTGCTCGCATCCTATTTTTTGATATGTATCCGCAAACGTCTCAAACCATATCATGCTTACTTCCACCGCAATTATTTTTGCTTCCGGGTATAACTTATGCAACTGTAAGGCCAAATACCCATCAGCCGAGCCCACAACCATAATAGATTCAGGGGTAAACTTCATTAATGGCATACGATCCAATACGCGATCTGCTATCTCATGATAAAATTCGGAAGATAAATGATAATATGGTAAATATTTTTTTAACTGCTTGAAATATGAACTAGAACACACTGTAGATTGCAACATAACTATAACTCTTCTTCTCGATCGTAAATATCCAACATCTCCTGCAGGTTCTTACCTACATCCGTTGGTGTTTTTACACAATATGTAACTATATAGCTATCTAATACATACCTATAATCTTTCTTCTTCAGATAAGGAATAATGCGCTTAGCCCAGGCAAGATGATCTTCACTGGCCGCGCTTAAGCGTTGTACTAAAATAGCTGCTAATAATGAGGTAATAAAAGCCTTACGCGCAGGTGATGCTAGCTTATATTCCTGCATACAAAACTGCAGCGACCTTCCCGTATCCCATTCACGCCAACGATAAAACAATTCGAAACTATCATCAACAATAGATCCTTTATTTTTTTTATTTCCAGGAGCTTCAGAAGCATGCAACATATAAAATAAAACAGGAATCACAGCCTCAACATTAGCCCAAGAGCAATTGCCTGTAATTTGTGAACGCAGAGGTAGTGATGCCACCTCAACTAACCCAAGCTCCTGCTTTAAAACATTAGCAATAGACTCAATTTTATTTTTATTGTATGCAATCTCCATTACCAGATCTGCCGTTAATCTAGATGGCCTGTTCATATAGTAAATAGGAATAACATCATCTTCACTCTGAAACTCACTTCTATCGCCTATAGCAAAAAAACCACCGTACTTTATTAAAGTAAAGGCATGACCCTGCTGGCTAACCGGCACAATTAAAGCATCACCTTCTTTCAACCATCTCTGTATTTCTTGACGATGAGCCGATGCATCAAGCAAATAATGATCGTACTTAACCCATTTTTCTGCCCGGTATAAGGCATTTATAATAACATCTAACTTCTCAAACCAAGCCGATATAGTGCGAGACACATACTGCTTCCTAAAGACACCAACAGAGTTAGCAATTAATGCTAAACAAAACTCCATATGAAAGCCTTCAAAATCAACTTCCGTAAATATAGAGTTAGTATCTACAATATCTACACTACCAACTAACTCAAACCTATGCCCCAATAACTTGGCATTTATATAGTCATAGGCAAAGGATAAATCAGCGCCATGCTTTAATAGCAAATCCTTATAGGGACAATCATTACGCAATAATGGGCGAGACAATACAGGTTCACTAGTCATGTTATATAGATTAGGGTTTGCATTTGCCTGCAGCAGCTCTTTGCCAATATCATAATTATTATTGAAAACTGCCCAATATAAAGCTGTACGACCAGTTATATCTTTTTGATCAACATCGGCAGATGCCTGGAGTAATAAACGTAACTTATCAATATCATTGACAATTACCGATTCAATTAATGGCGTATAGCCATATTCATCTAAATAGTTAACATCCTCGGTATGTAGCAATGCCGACTGTAGCGCGGCGACATCATCATTTATGATAACCTCAGACAATGATTTACGCACACCTATCCCCCAGGTCTAGGAGATGAGGCTAGGCTCATAGATGGTGATGCCGTTAGCTCTAGAGTATGTCGTAATTCTGCGCCCAATTTTAGTTCATTCCTGTTTGCTTGAAGCTTTTCTTGTGAGTCAACATTATCTGATGCTATACCACTTTGCTTCGGAGGTACACCCTCTTTTTGCGCAGCCAATAAAGGGTGGCTCTTTACAGTAGAGCATTGCTGAAGACCTTCAGATTCGCGCGGAGCCTCGCTCAAGCTGTCTGCAAAGCCATCTACAAACTTTTTTGAACTCTCACGATCAAGAGCACGCCTACCATTAACTCCTAACTCGGTGTCAGCACTTAGCTCTACTGGGTCAACATGGTAGTCAACCGTATCCACAACATCGACCATAACTAGCAAGCTGCCAACACTAACTGTTGCCGACTTGGCGATCATAATATGACGCACCCAACCATTATGCTGAGATCTTATAGGAAGTAATATTCCATCTTGGCGCAACGTAAGCATTATTGTATTACGATGAACCCTGTCACCTACAGCAACCTTAATAGATAGCACCTCAATTGGCATTGATTTATCTAACTGCAATGGAACATTGATGTTTTTAAGCATAATCCTATTAACTCTTAAGTTATTTATAGTTACAGATATATAATACCTAAAGTATACTGGATGACCCTTAAGCTAGTATTAAATATTACAAGATTATTACGTGTTATAACAAAAACATTAAAATACCGTAGTTAGATATCACTACATACAATATCATCCACATTTTCTGTGGATAGTTTTGTGGACAACCACTTAGGTATCAATATATCTTGCTGAATTATAATGCCTTATTTCTCCATGCTTAATAACTAACAATATGTCTGTTACACCACTGTGATCACTTGCTGAATGTAAATAATCTCCTGTCAAGGCCAGATAACTAAAGACTATAGGCAACAAACCATGCAAAATCACCACCTCACCTAATCTATAATATTTAATCCACAAATTCTGTGGACAATTATGTGGAAAAGCTAATTTATTGTCAGTAACACCCTGTTAATAAGCACCTTTACTTGTAATGAAAAAATATAGAGCATTAGTGATTTTGAAGAAAAGTACAGGCAAAATATACTCAAACCTAATTAAGCCAATACGACAGGTCACATGGTGATTGCTAATTACTAGAGCTATCAGCAGAGCTATCAGTAGCACTATCTGAGCTATCAATAGCACTATCTGAGTTAACACTAGAGCTATTGTCGCTAGAGCCGTCAGTAGCACTATCTGAGTTAACACTAGAGTTATCAGAGCTATCAGAGCTATCAGAGCTATCAGAGCCGTCAGTAGCACTATCTGAGTTAACACTAGAGTTATCGTCGCTAGATTTTGTAGCATTAGAGGTTCTATCTTCCACCTTTTCATCACCTAGTGAGCAAATATCTCCATTAAACAACCCACTATGAACCATTTGACTTAACCAGAACTTATAACGAACACTTTCAACATCACTAAAAGAGGAAATATCACCGACACTAGATGTCGATACATTAACTGGAATGCTCTTTAATAACGCAATAACAGCTTTCACTGCAGATACATCCTTTTTATTATTGGCAACAACAAGGGCTGAGTTTGGCACTTCCGGTACACTTGCAAGCTGATTGTATTCCTTACTATTTAATGGCAAATAACTAGCATAACCAATAGCATCAACACTACCATCTTTTAAAGCACTCACACTCTTCTTTATAGTATTAAATTTTTTAATGTTATAACCTTTATCAGGCAATAAGCCTGCAACCTGCAATGACACAAGAGGGACAACATTACCCGACAAACTAAAATCATCAACACCCAATGTTTTGGATCTCATGCCTGATATCTTATTGATACTAGATGATTTTTTAGATATCAAAAGAGCCGTATAAGTTGTCGAGCTTTTACCTTTAGGCCCATAAGCACTAGCCGTTGCAACAGCAGTATAAGGCAGCTGATACTTTTGCACTTCCTCTAAAGATGGCACATCAAGATAAGCTAAATCTAAATTACCAGCCTGCAAATCATGTAAAAGGTTACACGGGCTATCATATGATCTAAAAGTAACCTTAGCCTCAGGCACATCGGCAACATAAGACCTAACCTTATTAAGCTCCCAAAACTCAACATTTGTAGCATACCCTATTACAACCTCAGTAATTGTTTTTTTAACGTCCGACTGACTGATAGTTATATCTGTGCTTGCATCAGACTTCTCGGCTTTATCTGCTTTATCTGCTTTATCTGCTTTATCTGCTTTATCTGCTTTATCTGCTTTATCTGATTTATCTGCTGTATCTGCTGTATCTGTCCCTACTGTAACCTTAGTAACTGTTTTTTGAGAATCAGCCGGGTCTCTTACAATCTCAGTAACTACTTTATCAGTAACTACTTTATTAGAATCGGCGGCATCAGATTCTGGCGCGCCTGTATCCACTGGAACCACTACGCCATTATCTACCAACTGACTATCTGGATTGTACGTAGCAAATGCCGCGACAGAAAAAGTAAGTCCACATAAAATAATAGCAATCTTTTTCATATTAAAACCCTATAACGTTACACACCCAGTTACACTATAACTATATAATAGTATATTCCCCAGCTACCAGGCATCATCTGTATTATTTATATTTTCTGGTGGTAAATCAAAATTAAAGTCCCACAAATCCCTGTCCATTAACTGACTAGGACGAACACTCTGCAAGGCATGCAGCATATTGCTTGGAACCTTAGGATTATCCCGAGTCATCGATGCCAACATAGACTTTACCTTAACGCGAGACAAATTAGTTTGCGAGCCACATAAATTACAAGGAATAATAGGAAACTCCATCTCAGCTGCAAAAGAGCGGATATCGGATTCCTGAACATATGCCATCGGCCTAATTACAATATTGGTTTTATCATCAGACAACAACTTTGGGGGCATAGCTTTAATCTGACCGTTATACATAATAGACATCAGCAATGTCTCAATTAAATCATCTCGATGATGACCTAGCGCAACTTTACTAAATCCATTTTCTCTCGCATAACGATAAATATTGCCCCGACGCAACCGAGAGCATAACGAACAATAAGTTTTACCTTCAGGTGTCTTTTCTTTAACCACTCCGTAGGTATTTTTAGTTTCGATATCATAAGGGATATTATGACGCTCAAGCCACGCGCGCAATTTAGCATCATCCCAACCCGGCTGAGATTGATCTAACGTATAAGAAAACAATTCAAACTTACAATGACTCTTGATTCGCAAATAATTCAATAATGCAAGCATAGTAAAAGAGTCTTTGCCACCAGATAAACAAACCAATATGCGATCGCCGGTTGCTATCATATTATAATCAGCGATAGCCTTACTCATGTAGTTCGCTATTTTCTTGGCTGTTTTTGATAGCTCCATATCAATACTACTTATCACTCTCAAGAGCTAGCTGCTGCAGCTTAATATTAGATAATTGTGCGGCAGTTGTCCCTGGGTAACTATTTTTTACCTGATTAAACATCTTAGTTGCTAATACCGCATCACTCTGATTCAAATTAATTAGCCCTATCTTATACATTGCATCAGCTACTTTAGAAGAAGAGCTAAAATCGGTAACAACCTTATTAAATGACTCCAAGGCATTCTTATAATCTTTTTTAACTAAAGATAGTTCACCCAACCAATAATACGAGTTTGATGCATACTTACCATTAGGATATTTATCCAAGTAAGATAGGTAGGCCTTACTAGCATCATCATATTTTTTTTCTGCCAACAACCTAGATGCAATCTGATATAGCTCTAATTCAGAATGATCAACCTTTAATGCAGGATCAGATTTTACTAATGAGTTAGCTGTAGCTAGAGTTTTACTATTATCTTGCAAGGCAGATATACGGCTGTCTGTATCTTTATAAAATTCAGCCTGCTGTTGCTGTAATACTTGAACTTGATGCGTGGCTTCCGCAAGCTTCCCAGACAAAACTTGTATCTGTTGCTGCAAATCAGATATCTGCTGTGGCATATTCATTGCCACCATATTTTGAACTTGCTGCTGTAGTCTTTGTATTTGAGCCTGATCACTACCGGCAGAATCATAACTTGGCGAGCTATAAGATTCTTGAGTTGAGTTGTGATTGTATGCTAAAACTTTAGGTGAAGCGGGCTTTTGCATTGATGAAGATGACTGTGATTCTAAACTTGAATCTTTATTAGAATAGCCTGTCGATTGCACGCCATCACTAGAACTACTTGAGGCACTACTATCTGTTAAGCTTACAACTGGCGGCAACTCTTTGGCTGGCGGCACCGGCAGTATAGCGGCATTAGTTGCAGATGCTGCGGGAGATGCTCCAGACATAGGACTGGAAGATGAAACTGCTGGCAAACTAATATCAGACTCAGCCTTTTCCTGACTTACTTGAGTACTATCATCTGGTGTAACAGCAGCGACAGTTGAGCCACCTGTAATTGGCCCATCAAACCAATGACTACTAGTACTACTCGATGTTGCGCTGGTAGATTGGACAGCGATATCTGTAGCATCTACAGTTGGTGCACCAGATTCTTCTGCAAATAAAGGCGAGATAACAGCTACACTTAAGGCAGCTAAAACTATAATACAGTTTAATGGCTTCATGCTGTAGTCTCATAAACTAAGTTGACCCGACGATTTAATGACCATACATCTTCAGCATCACCATGTGCCGCAGGTCTTTCTTTACCATAACTCACCATCTCGATTTGATCTGGACTTACTCCTTGTTGTTCTAAGATACGAGCAACGGATTGATCTCTACGCCAACCAAGACCAACATTATATTCTCGACTACCTCTAGCATCAGTGTTTCCTTCAAGGCGAATTTTAGCATTACGATGCTTCACTAAGTAATCAGCTTGAATATTAATTGCTTTCATGTCATCTGCAGATATACCGCTTTGATCAAAACTAAAGTAATAAGTTTGATTACTCGGGGCTACCATAGCATTAATAACGCGACCATTAGAATCTGTTTGAATCTCACCACTTTGCGAAGCACCATATGTTTGAGCATATGGTGAGTTACTACCATTAATTCCAGTTTGCATAGCATTACCAGCGGCAACATCAGCATCACCTGACGTATGACACGCAGAAACTAAAACCAATACACTACATGCCAGAACCAAACGTATTGACGATAAATTAATCATATATAACATCTCCTATGTTTACCTTAAAGTGGGTGACCAAGCAGGCTCTTGAACACTACCAGCTTGAGCTGGAAGACTCAACTTAACCCTGCCATCTGCAGACACCATGGACAAAATACCTGATTGTCCATTTTGTTTCGCATACACAATCATACTACCATTTGGCGATACACTAGGTGACTCATCGCTACCCGATCTAGTTAAAATATTTACCTTGCCTGACAATAAATTCTGCTTTGCAATTCCAAACAACTTACCATCGCGGTGCATCATTACAATACTATTACTATGAGGCAGATAGGATGCTCTGGCATTATAGTTGCCGTCAAAAGTTAGTCTTTTAATTTTTTCATCTTTAAATGTATAACTATATATTTGAGGACTACCACCACGATTAGACGTAAACAATAGGCTTTTCCCATCTGGTGACCAAGATGGCTCAGTGTCAATTGAGGAACCACCCGTGATTCTCCTCAAGTTTCGATTAGCCAAGTCTAAAACATATATTTTTGGATTACCTGTTTTAGTTAGTACTAATGCTAGCTTTTTACCATCAGGAGATATTGCAGGGGCACCATTTACACCTGGAGCACCACTGATTATCTTTCTTTTTCCTGTTGCTATATTCTGCCAATAAATAGTAGATCTATGCCCCTCAAATGAAACATATACTAAATTCTTACTATCTGACCATGTCGGTGACATAATTGGCATTGCAGAAGTTAAAAGTACTTGCGGGTTAAACCCATCAGAATCTGCAACCATTAACTGATAACGAGAGGAACCATTAGCCGTTCTATTGACCAACACATAGGCCAACTTAGTAGCAAAAGCTCCAGGAACCCCAGTTAGCTTTTCATAAACCTCATCACTTATAATATGAGACAAGTGACGTAAATCTGATTTAGATACTGTATATCTTTGCTGCAAGATAATATTTGAGCCAGACTCACTATTTAATGACTTATGATATAAGTCCAGTAGCTTGATAGACACTTGGTACTTATTACGAGAAATCTGACTAATCTCACCAAGTAAGACAGAATTAGCGCCACGTCTTTTCCACTCTGCAGCACTACCTGCTACTTTCACATCTGGTTTAATCAAACTAAATTGACCACTATTTCTTAGATCATTAGTAATTATCTTAGATACCGTAGTATTACCAACAGAAACAGGGTCCTTTTCTGAAAAAGGCTGCACTACAATTGGCCAAGGGGCATCAACACCTTGCGTCAAGGAAACTTGCAACTGCGCGCTGACAAACAATGGGGACAACAAACAGAATATAAAAATACATATAGAATATAACAACCTCATATATTACTTCTCCACACCTTACATATTTTATATAGCCGCAGATCTTAGCACGACATTCTTTGGCGATACAATGAGACTAAACTCTCTAAATTGATCAAACAATGCACTGTCTTGTGGCACCGGCAGTGGCGATGCTTTATATACTGCTGTTTTTGCAGACCTATCAAAAGCATCATTACCACTACCTTGCTGCAAAGTAACATCTAAGACCACACCACCTGGGGCTAACCTAATTACAAACTTACACTGCAACGATGGGTCCATGTCGCGTGACACCAACCAATACTGACCAATAGTGCCTGCTATCTTACTTTTATACTGATCTACTACTAACTGATTCTGCGCCTTTTGCTGTATGTTTTGCTCTTGCCGCTCTTGTAACTCTACTTGCTCTTGCTTTTGCTTTTGTAGTTTCTTTGCCAACAACTCCTGCTGTTTTTTTCGATCCTGCTGTTGCTTTAGCTGTATATCTTTTAACTGTTTAGCTAGCTCTTTTAAACGCTCACTCTTAATTGCTGCTTTTTTTAATGCTATAGCCTTTGCCTTTGCCTCTGCTCTTTTTTTATTAGCTAGAGCAATCGCTCTTTCTTTTGCAACTTTTATTGCCAGATCTCTATCTTTTATGGCCTTAACCTCTGCCAATACATCTTTTGAGCTTACAGTTTTGGTTTTTACTATTTTAATAGCCTTAGGTGATATATGCGCTACAGGTTGGCCACCTTTTGATGCTTGCAATGAAGGCAAAATAAGCAAGGCAATAAGTAATATATGCAACAATACTGCCAAGTAAAAAGCTTTTTTATATTCCCCAGAGATAAACACGCCTTACAAATCCTTCAAAATAAATTAAAAAAAGCAAGGTAGTGTGGCACAAGGACATACTCTAATCTAGTGTTGTGTTGCATATGTATATACCCACATCAATAACTAATACCGCAATATGATTATTGCCGTAATATTTGCTAGACTGGCCAACAAGTATACTTAGACACAAACTAAATATCTGCATTTAAAAGGATAAAATATGTTTCTTACCAATAACAATAAAGCAAATCATCTAGCGCCATGGTCAGGACATCCCAAAGGTCTAGCCTTCCTGCTTGGTACAGAAATGTGCGAGCGCTTTGCTTTCTATATAGTTCAAGGACTATTAGTTCTATATGTAGTGCATTTCATGGGCTGGAAAGACAAACACAGCTACCAGCTAGCCGGAGCATATACAGCATTACTATATATATCGCCGCTGCTTGGCGGCTATCTTGCTGATCATTTTATTGGACAATCCAGATCATTAATTATAGGTGGAATATGCATGCTTATAGGCTACCTATCTTTAGTCATAGGAAATGAAATTACCATGCATATCTCACTGGGATGTATTGTCCTTGGTAACGGACTATATAAACCAAATGTAGCAACCCTGGTTGGTAATCTATATCCTCACGACACCGCTAAAAGAGAAAGCGGTTATACGCTTTTTTTAATTGGCTTTAATATTGGGGTCTTTATTGCAACAAGCACTGTTGGTTTTGTAAAAATGTATTTTGGTTGGAATGCAAGCTTTATACTTGCCGCAATGGGCATGATTGTTGGGGTTATTGTTTTTATCTACGGCAGAAAATACATTATAGATTCATTTGATATCGCACAACTAAAAAAACCAGATCAACAACAAACTATCGCATGGCTCTGCCTAATTCCTGTCTTTATCATTACAATACTAATTTCATCTGCTTTACTATACTGGAGCTCTATTGCAAATATGTTCTTTATATTTTTAGGAATATGTTTATTTGTTGCTATCCTATACATAATAACTAAACATAAAGGTCATGAAAAAAATAAATTAATTTTACTACTAATCTTATTATGTGTTTCTATTGTTTTTTGGTCGCTATATTTCCAAGAATTCTTTTCAGTCACGCTATTTATTGATCGCACCGTTAATAGGACATATAGCAATATAACACTTCCCCCAATTTTATTTTTATCGCTAGAAGCTCTATTTATCATTTTAGTTGGACCTTGGTTCGCCAAAAAATTACAAAATCCAGATAGCTTTAACTCCTCAATGTTGACCAAGTTTATTTATGCTTTAATTGCATCTGCTATAGCCTATGCAACTTTAGCTATAGCCACGTTATTCCCAGACAATGCACACTTACTACATCCATATAATGTTATTTTATACTTTTTATTCCTAACCATAGGTGAGCTATTACTATACCCTATAGGTATGGCGGCAGTAATACAGCTAGCGCCGCAGAAAATGCAAGGCTTCATGATGGGTGCTTGGTTCTTCACGCTAGGAATAGGTGGCAGCATAAGCGGACTACTTGGTGAATTCGCCAATATTGGAGCTGCTGCTGATATCTCAATACCGGCAGAAGTAAATACATATCAACATGCCTTTGTAATATATTCAGCTATAGCAATTGGGTGTGCCTTATTAATAATATTACTAAGACCAATAGCATTTAAAAAACTAGGAGATACATTAGACCTATAACCAAGCCATAAAATTAATAAACTAACAACATTTTAATTAACTTGTAAGAGACAAATGAATGACAACTGCAATTATAAACTTAGATCTAATTAATGAAATAACCCACAAAAATGGTAAAATTGCAGGATACGCAGACCGTATTGAATCCGAAAAAATAATTGGAAATATCAACAAAATAAACCAGTGGGCGAGAGAACAAAAATACTTAGTTATTCATGTTAAAGTTGGATTTAACCATCACTACCTAGACAGCTCACACATCTCACCTATTTTTTCTAAGGCTCAGCAAAATAACATTCTATGCCTGACAGAATGGGGGTGCCAATATCATTCAGAATTAGTGGTTAAACCAACTGATATCGAAGTAATCAAACATCGAATCAGTGCTTTTTATGGTACCGACCTTGACTTAATATGCAGATCAAACCAAATCAATCATGTGATTTTAACTGGCGTCAGCACTAGTATGGCCGTTGAATTAACAGCAAGAGAAGCACATGACAGAGATTACAAAGTAACTATAGTTACTGATGCTACTACTTGCGCTAGTGATACTGAAAAAAATTCTAGCTTAAGTATTTTATCAAGAATTGCGGCTCTAAGCTCAACGCAAGAACTATTAACATTGAATTAATAATATGAAGATATACCGCTACGCACGGCTGTGGAACTTAATAACTGACAGGCACAGCCGTACCTGCCAGTATCTGCATTAAACGTTATATAGTGTACTGCACACCTACTGTCGTCACATTAGCATTGGGTGAAAAATGGTTGGCGGTATGATCAGATTTGCCAGATGTTCTAGCAAACTGGGCGTTAACCATAATGTTAGAATTTACTTTATACCCTACGCCAGCTGCAAAAAAAGGACCATAATTATGATTAGTAACTAAACCATAAGTATCACTGCCAGATGATACACCAAGCGCATCGTCCACTACTGTATTTTCATAATTAACACCAGCCTTACCAAACAAAGCAAAATTATCGGTAACCATTTCCGTTAATTTGCCTGCCAAGTAAAACGCGCAAGATTTCACACTACCAGACCCCAACTCCTGACCAGACATAGTGTAGCTCATATCGGTAGTAGGCAACTGCAAGACACCCAGCTCAACTGCTAACCAAGGACGCAAATTATAACCAATATCTGCACCCCAAGCAAAACCACCATTAGCATTTTTAGTATAAGCCATATCAATAGGGGATGAATTCGAACCAACAGAGTCTCCCATGATATCGCTCCATCCTGTATTGGCATACCCCAATGCACCTTCAACATAAAAGCTATTTAGCGCTTCAGGCTGACTATAATTACCAGCTCCTCCAGCACAAGCAGCAATACTAATAACCATACTAGCAGCAGCAACCCCTATTAAACATTTCATTTAAACACTCCCTTTTTTAAATATAAAACACCACCAACTTATATAAAAAATAACTTATTATCAACATGGTTATATTAAACACTACAAACTTCCACGGCTTATTCTTATAGTCATTGCGAGGAGTGTACGACGCGGCAATCCACACTACTAGCAATGACAGGTTGCTAACAAGCTGTTTAATTGATGCTTACAGAACATCTATCAATAGCTCATTAATAGCTGAAAGCTGCCAGCTAACCGGATCGCTTGCTCGCCTAGATTTATACTCAACAACACCATCATCAATACCGCGCTCTGAAACAACTATACGATGAGGGATACCAATTAAGTCTGCAGTTGCAAACATAACCCCAGGTCGTTCTTTTCTATCATCCAATAAAACATCAACACCCATATCTTTAAACTGTTGATACAATCCCTCAACACACTCCTTAACTCGATATGACTTATGCATTTGCACCGGAACAAGTATAACTTGAAATGGCGCTAGAGCTTTTGGCCATACAATCCCTCTATCATCGTGATGCTGCTCTATTGCAGCGGCTACAATTCGAGATACACCAAGCCCATAACAACCCATCAACAAACAGCTATTTTTGCCATTAGCATCCAAAACATTAGCGTTCATAGTTTTAGAGTATTTATCGCCTAACTGGAAAATATGACCAACTTCAATCCCGCGCGCAAACTTTAATATACCGCAACCATCCGGACTAGAATCGCCCTCCACAACATTACGTATATCAACAACCTCGCCCAACTTCACATCACGCCCCCAGTTAACATTAATATAATGCTCATCTATACCTGATGATTTGCATGAGAAATTAACTAATGCTGCTGCAGATTTATCTACAATAAGCGGCATATCTAACTTCAAAAGGCAATGCGCGTCATGCTCTACAGCCATCACCTTAAGCGGCATAGACACAGCATCAATATGAGATAGCTTGACCTCATTTATCTCATGATCACAACGAACTACTAGTGCAATTTTATTATGATCTTTACCCTGAACGACAATAGTTTTGACAGCTTGATTAGAATCAATATTCACCTTGCCTGCTGAAATAGTACTAACAGGAAGCAGCTTGGCATCTGACTGAGATACAGGATCTAAACTGATCGCCAACTCAATATTAGCAGCGTATTCTCCTTCATCACTATATACAACACAATCCTCCCCAGACTCTGCCAACACCTGAAACTCATGCGAAACTTGGCCACCAATAGCACCGCTATCTGCAGCAACCGCGCGAAAAGATAAATCTAACTTAGTTAGTATAGTGCAATACGCGTTATACATAACATCATAGGTGTCCTGCATTGACTCTTGAGATAAATGAAAAGAGTATGCATCTTTCATTAAAAACTCACGTGAACGCATTATACCAAAGCGAGGGCGTATCTCATCACGAAACTTAGTTTGGATTTGATATACAGTTAACGGCAACATCTTATAACTATTCAAGTCTTTTTTCATTATACTCGTTATAATTTCTTCATGTGTCGGCCCCAAGCAAAAACTATTTTCATGCCTATCTTCAAAGCGCAATAATTCTGGGCCATAGTCATGCCACCTACCACTTTCACACCATAATTCACTAGGCTGTACTACTGGCATCATCATTTCCACGGCATCAGCTGTATTCATTTCGTCCTGAATGATTGCAGATACTTTTTGTAATACCTTAAGCCCTAATGGCAGCCACGAATAAATTCCAGATGATAATTGTCTAATCATTCCTGCTCGTAACATTAATCTATGACTAACCAGCTCAGCATCTGATGGAGTTTCCTTTAGTACTGGCAAAAAATATTTACTTAGTTTCATTTTTATTTTCCAACTATAAAATTATGCAATGAGAGCTAACACCTCAAGTTGTCGACATGATAATTGAGCAAATACGCAATGTCTAACAATGAAACTTTTATTTTTTTGACTCAAAATCAACCAGGCTCAAGCAGTATAATAAAGTTAAAAAAAACCCCACAAAAGTGGGGTTTTTCAGGGAGCTGAGCAAGGGTCGCTTCAGCATTTCAGGGGTCTTCAGTGTCTATCAATGTCGGTTGATCTACGCTGCTATCCTACCCCTGTCGCCGAAGATTTGTCAATGCAAGAAACATACCCCTGGGATTAAACCATGTCTAATTACAGCCTAATCATATGATAGTTATTTAAAAAGAAATTTTAATTTTTTTTTAAATCATAAAAAGCAATCTAAATAATCATAAACAAACGAGCATCACACCCAAGCCACCAGATTCAGATCAAGCACGGCATGACAGCAGATAAAAAAACCCCGCACTAAGCGGGGTTTCACATGAATAGGCGCAACTTTAAGCCTAGCAGCTAATATACTGCCAGACTCAATTTGCCTGACAACATGAGAGCAATAGGGGGATGATTACATCATACCGCCCATACCTCCCATGCCGCCCATGCCGCCCATACCACCCATGCCGCCCATGCCGCCCATAGCGCCACCAGCATCTGAGTCATCTTCTTTTGGAAGATCAGTAATCATACATTCAGTTGTTAACATTAACCCTGCAACAGATGATGCATTTTGCAATGCAGTACGTGTTACTTTAGTTGGATCAAGAATACCCATTTCGATCATGTCACCAAACTCACCAGTTGCAGCATTATAACCAAAGTTATCTTGCTTGCTTTCTGCAACTTTAGACAATATAACCGCAGCTTCTTCGCCAGCGTTAGTTACAATTTGACGAAGAGGAGCTGTTAGTGCACGGCGCATAATATCAACACCAACTTTCTGATCATCATTATCAACTTCAATGCCCTCTAATGCACTTAATGCACGCAACAAGGCAACACCACCACCTGGCACAACACCTTCTTCAACAGCAGCACGAGTGGCATGCAGAGCATCTTCAACCCTAGCTTTCTTTTCTTTCATTTCAAGTTCAGTTGCGGCACCAACTTTAATAACAGCCACGCCACCTGAAAGCTTAGCTAGACGCTCTTGCAACTTCTCACTATCGTAATCAGATGAGCTTGCCTCAACTTCAGCACGAATATGATCAATGCGAGTTTTAATATCACCAGCATCACCAACACCATCAATGATAGTTGTGTCTTCTTTTGTAATGACAACACGCTTGGCAGAACCTAGATCTTCTAGAGAAGTTCCTTCTAATGTTAAACCAACCTCTTCAGATATAACTTTAGCACCAGTTAAAATAGCAATATCTTGCAGCATCGCTTTACGTCTATCGCCAAAGCCTGGGGCCTTAACAGCTGCAACTTTAACAATTCCACGAATATTATTAACTACTAATGTAGCCAATGCTTCACCTTCAACATCTTCTGCAATAATTAACAATGGACGCCCAGCTTTTGCAACAGCTTCCAAGGTAGGCAGCATATCTCTAATGTTTGTAATTTTCTTATCAACCAACAAGATAAATGGCGCCTCTAATTCAGCACTCATGTTTTGCTGATTAGTAACAAAGTAAGGAGACAGGTAACCACGATCAAACTGCATACCTTCAACAACATTTAATTCGTTATCAAAAGAATTACCTTCTTCAACTGTAATAACCCCTTCTTTACCAACTTTATCCATTGCTTCAGCAATCAAGCTACCAACTTGAACATCTGAGTTTGCAGAGATAGTTCCAACTTGAGCAATTGCTTTATTGTCAGCACATGGTTTAGATATAGTTTGTAGCTTCGTAACCAATGCTGTCGTAGCCTTGTCCATACCACGCTTTAGATCCATAGGGTTCATACCCGCCGCAACCGCACGAATACCTTGCCTTAAAGCTTCTTGCGTTAAGACAGTTGCCGTAGTTGTACCATCACCAGCATTATCAGCTGTATGAGAGGCAACCTCTTTAACCATTTGAGCGCCCATATTAGCGAATTTGTTAGGCAGCTCAATTTCTTTAGCTACAGTTACACCATCTTTAGTAATAGTTGGCGCGCCGAAGCTTCTGTCGATAACTACGTTTTTACCTTTAGGGCCTAGAGTTACTTTAACTGCATCAGCCAACACATTTACCCCGTCCATCATTAGTCCGCGAGCATCTGTGCTAAATTGAATATCTTTTGACATTATATTTCCTCTTAATTAATAAATTACTCAATAATTCCCATGATATCGTCTTCACGCATAACCATGTATTCTGATCCGTTCATCTTAATTTCAGTGCCTGAGTACTGACCGAACAATACCTCATCGCCTGCTTTTACAGACAAAGGAATAACATTGCCGCTATCTAGCATTTTGCCTGGACCTGCAGCGATTACCTTTCCGCGCATAGGCTTGTCTTGTGCTGAGCTAGTTAAGATAATACCACCTGCTGATGATTCTTCTGGTTCTATTCTTTGTATTAAAATACGATCGTGTAAAGGTTTAACATTCATAGCTTTATATTCTCCACTAAAATAATAAAACATGACTAACTTATGCAAAGCAGTCTTCTTTTTAATAACCAACAGGCATCCTATTGGCCGTTACCATGCATATAGGGCTCCATCTTTGTATTTCAAGTGCAGATAAAAAAAATATCTGCCAGCCAATAGGAAACAGCAATAATTATGTATACAATAGTCGCAATAAATTTTATCAGCACAATATTTGAACCCAAATAGAGGACCATATGACAGAAAAAACTCAAACAAAAAAAACTTTACGTATAAATAATAAAGACTTCCAATACTTCAGCTTGAAGGCATTAGCAGAACAGCACCCAGGAATGTCAAAAATTGACCAGCTACCATTTTCACTTAAAGTCCTTCTAGAAAATCAACTTCGTCATGAAAATGGTGCTAGCGTTACCACTAAAGATATTGAAGCGTTTGCTGCCTGGGCTGAAAACAAACAATCCAATCATGAAATAGCATACCACCCTGCTCGCGTTCTTATGCAAGATTTTACCGGTGTTCCGGCGGTTGTCGATCTGGCTGCTATGCGTAATGCCATGCACAATCTACAGGGCCCAACTAACCTAATAAACCCACTATGTCCGGTTGACCTTATCATTGATCACTCAGTACAGGTTGACTACTTTGGCTCACAAAGTGCTGTAACCGATAATGTAGAGCTTGAAATGCAGCGTAACCAAGAGCGCTATAAATTCTTAAAATGGGGTCAAACTGCTTTTGAAAATGCACGCATAGTCCCACCTGGCACCGGCATCTGCCACCAGGTTAACCTTGAGTACTTAGCACAAGCCATATGGACAGCAACCACCCCATCTGAAACAGTTGCATACCCTGACACCTTAGTTGGCACAGATAGCCACACAACCATGATCAATAGCCTTGGAGTATTAGGCTGGGGTGTTGGCGGCATTGAAGCTGAAGCTGCCATGCTAGGTCAGCCAATATCAATGTTAATACCTGAGGTAATTGGCTTTCGCCTAGAAGGATCACTACCTGCTGGTGTTACTGCAACCGACCTTGTACTCACTGTTGTACAAATGCTTCGCAAACAAGGAGTTGTTGGTAAATTTGTTGAATTCTTTGGTAGCGGACTTAAGAACCTGCCATTAGCTGATAGAGCAACTATTGCGAATATGGCACCTGAATATGGAGCTACTTGCGGCTTCTTCCCTATAGACGAAGAGACCATAAAATACCTAAGACTATCTGATCGTGACAGTGCTCATATAGATATGGTAGAAGAATATGCCAAAGCCCAAGGAATGTGGCATGACCATAATATAGCAGACCCAATATTCACTGAAACCCTAACGCTTAATATGGAAAATGTTGAACCCAGCCTTGCTGGACCGAAGCGCCCACAAGACAGGGTAACGCTAAAAGACATGCCTATAGCTGCAAGCAAAATTCTTAACCAACATAATAAAGAGCAAGAGGCCAATACTAACTTCCCATCCTCAGATGGATTTAACATGCATCATGGCGATATAGTTATTGCCGCCATCACAAGCTGCACTAACACATCTAACCCAAATGTCATGTTAGCCGCAGGCCTTGTTGCCAAAAAAGCACTAGAGAAAGGGCTTAGCGTTAAGCCATGGGTCAAAACATCATTAGCACCAGGGTCTAAAGTTGTAACTGAATACTTAAAAACAACCAATTTACTTGAACCATTAGCAACTATGGGCTTTGACCTTGTTGGCTATGGCTGCACTACATGCATTGGAAACTCAGGCCCACTACCTGAAGCTGTAGCAACTACAGTCAAAGAAAATGATATTATTGCGTGCTCGGTACTATCTGGTAACCGTAACTTTGAAGGCCGAATTCACCCACAGGTACAAGCTAACTGGCTAGCATCGCCACCACTTGTTGTTGCTTTTGCTATCGCCGGCAATATAAATATTGATCTTAGCACCGATCCGCTAGGAACAGATCAAAATGGCAATGATGTATATTTAAAAGACATATGGCCGTCTCCAGAAGAGGTTCACAATGCCGTAACTCAAGTTGACCAGACTATGTTTGCATCACAATATGCTGATGTATTCAAAGGTGATACTTCGTGGCAACAACTACAAGTTTCAGGATCTGACACATATAATTGGCAAGCAGATTCAACATATATCCGCCAACCACCATTTTTTGATGGTATGCAGGCCCCCACAGAACCGGTTAGAGATATAAATAATGCAAGCATTTTGGCGATATTGGGCGATAGTGTAACAACAGATCACATATCACCAGCTGGCGCCATTAAGGCTGACAGCCCTGCTGGCATATACTTACAAGACAATAAAATAGCAACTAAAGACTTCAACTCTTATGGATCAAGACGTGGCAACCATGAGGTCATGATGCGCGGCACATTTGCCAACATTAGAATTCGTAATGAGATGACACCGGAGATTGAAGGAGGCTTTACTCGCCACATACCAACAGACAAAGTACAACCAATCTATGATGCTGCGATGACATATAAACAAACAAATACACCTCTTGTTGTTTTTGCTGGTAAAGAATATGGCACAGGATCATCTAGAGACTGGGCAGCAAAAGGCACACTATTACTGGGAGTTAAGGCTGTCATAGCTGAGAGCTTCGAGCGCATTCATCGCTCAAACCTAATTGGCATGGGCGTACTACCATTACAATTTACAGGCAGCGACTCAAGGTTATCGCTTAAGTTAGACGGTAATGAAACCATCACACTAACTGGCATAGAACAAACCAAGTTTGTTCCTAGCATGACCATTACAATGATTATCACGCGTCAAGATAAGTCTCAAACAGAAGTAGAACTACTGTCACGCATAGATACAGCAAAAGAAGCTGATTACTATTTAAATGGCGGTATATTGCAATATGTATTGCGAAACATGTTAAAAAATAATACGTAAGTTTTAGTGGTTGATGCCTATCACCCACCAACAAGTACAATCATAACATCCCAGGTAAATCTTGGGATGTTACCACTTCAATCTAGCGAAACATTGCTTTAAAAAACGGATATAAGGCGCTAGTTGCATCAATATAACAAGTAGTGGACATGACACGCATTCCCATGCAAAATAGCCTCAAAATTAATATGACCCAGAAACCACAGGTTAAACAAACTCAAACAAGAGGATGAACATGGACACGAGACGCATTAAAAAATTAATTGAACTGGTTAAAACAACTGGTATTGGTGAGCTTGAGGTTAAATCAGGCGATGAATCAGTTAGAATTAGCTGCCAATCAACCATTAACACTCAACCAGCTCCGACCCCTTTAGCACATACAGCCCATACAACCCATAGCTCAATTCCAAGCTCAATTACACCCGATGAAAACATAGAAGTTAACACAAACCAGCAAAATGAAGGCTACACACAGTCATCCCCAATGGTTGGTACCGCCTACCTATCAGCATCTCCAGGGTCAGCGCCTTTTGTTAAAGTTGGCGATCACGTGGAGATAGGTGAAACACTATGCCTTATTGAAGCCATGAAGATGTTTAATAAAATTGAAGCTGAAAAATCAGGAACTATTAGCGCCAGGCTTATAGACAACGGAATACCTGTAGAGTTTGATCAGCCCCTTTTTATCATTGACACTAACGAGTAATCACCATGTTTAATAAAATTGTCATCGCCAATCGCGGCGAAATTGCTTTACGTATCCTGCGTGCCTGTAAAGAGCTAGGCATTAAGACTGTTGCCATTTATTCAAAACCAGATGAACAGTTAATGCATGTTAGATTAGCCGATGAATCTGTTTGTATAGGCCCTGCCAGCTCAGCGCAAAGCTATCTAGACATACCATCTGTCATCTGCGCCGCAGAAATAACAGATGCTGATGCTATTCACCCAGGCTATGGCTTTTTAGCTGAGAATGCTGATTTTGCTGAGCAAGTAGAAAACAGCGGCTTTACTTTCATTGGACCTACAGCTGCAACTATTCGCGCCATGGGTAACAAGGTGTCCGCAATAAGTATCATGCGAGAATCTGGCGTACCATGCATCCCTGGATCAAACGGGGCATTAACTAACGACAACCAGAAAAACTTAAAGATGGCACAAGAAATAGGCCTTCCTGTCATCATTAAAGCATCAGGTGGTGGCGGCGGTCGCGGCATGCGCGTAGTCCATGATATTGACGAACTAAAAAACTCAATTGCGATGACTAAAACAGAGGCGCATGCGGCATTTAATAATGATGAGGTTTACATGGAGAAATTCCTCCAAACTCCACGCCATATTGAAATACAAGTGTTATCTGATGGCGATCACGCTATACATCTTGGCGAAAGAGACTGCTCAATGCAGCGGCGCCACCAAAAAGTTATAGAAGAGTCGCCAGCACCCGGAATAACAAATGAAGAGCGCAAACATATTGGTAGTATATGCGTTAAGGCATGTGAAGCCATAAAGTATAGTGGCGCTGGAACTTTTGAATTCTTATATGAAAATGGAGAGTTTTATTTCATAGAAATGAACACTAGAATTCAAGTAGAGCACACGGTAACTGAAATGGTAACTGGAATTGATGTTGTAAAAGAGCAAATAAAAATCGCATTCGGGGAAAAACTACAATTAAAACAAGAGGACATTCAGCTAAAAGGCCACTCTATTGAGTGTCGAATTAACGCTGAAGATGCAAAAACATTCATGCCATGCCCTGGAGAAGTAAAACTATTCCATCAACCTGGAGGTCTTGGTGTTCGCCTAGATTCACACCTATATACAGGGTATCACGTCCCCCCATATTACGACTCAATGATTGCAAAGTTAATTACATATGGTGAAAACAGGGAAATTGCTATTAGGCGCATGCAAAATGCACTGCAAGAACTAGTCATTGACGGCATTAGAACCAATATTGCCCTACAACAAGAGCTAATGAACGACAAAATGTTCCAACAGGGCTGCCAAAACATTCATTATCTTGAAAAAAAGCTAACGCAAGACAAACAATGACAACTACACTAAAACAATTAACCCTAACAACAACTAAGTGTCATGCCGATCCAATAGAAGAACTATTAATCGGCGCTGGTGCTTTAGCTATTAGTATGCAGGAAGATAAAAAACAAGACCTATTTCAATTACAACCTGATGAAAGCATACTATGGGAAACTATAAAAATAAGCGCCATATTTAATCCTGATAACTTTAATACTGAGATAATAACCATAATAGAGCAAACATTAGATCTACCGCAGAAAATATTATTTAATATTAATGATGTGCCAGAAAAAAATTGGGTACTAGAATCACAAAAGAACTTCCCCGCTCAAACATATAATAACAAGCTATGGCTTGGCCCATCATGGGAAACACCACCAAGCGATAACACCAATCTAGCTATAGTATACCTAAATCCAGGCGTTGCCTTTGGTACTGGCACTCACCCAACCACCCAGCTATGTCTACAGTGGCTAGCAGAAAACCCACCAATAAATAAAACCGTAATTGACTATGGGTGTGGCTCTGGAGTGTTAGCATTAGCTGCTATAGCACTTGGCTCAGATAAGGTGTTTGCAACTGACCATGATGAACAAGCTCTAGCGGCAACACAGCAAAACGCATCATACAATGGCGATCATTTCACAGATAAACTTAATATAATATCGCCAAATGAAGACATACCAAAAACTGCACCTATCATTCTTGCTAACATACTAGCTAACCCCTTAATTGAGCTACAACCAACACTAGATAAATTAATGGAGAAAAGTGGTGTTTTAGTTCTATCTGGAATTCTATCTAATGAAACCGACAAAATAATAAGCGCATATGAAAATAACTTTAGTATTGATTCCATCATACAACAACAAGAATGGGTGCGAATCACCCTTACCAAATAAGCAAAAAAAAGCCACGACATGCGCGGCTTTAATTAGACATTGTTTATATTGACAACTTAGCTAGCAACAAAGCCAACATATAACAACAATAAACCAATAATTAGCATAATAATACCAGCCCAAAGTGGAGCATCACATTGACATTTTGATATCATTTTCAACCATGATTCAACGCACCAAAGACGGTAAATACCAACAAGTAATAATAACCAACCAACCAAGGTTACAACTAACTGCCAACCGCCACCCCAGTTATTGTGCTGCAATACTACCCAGATACCAAGCAGTGCAGGCAAAATACCCACGAGCTGTTGCAATGCCGGGTGATCCATAACATCTTTAATCATTTTACTTGCATGCTCTCTATTAAATAAAATACCTAACGAGACGATCAAAAAAAATAGCCCTAAGAATTGCCCAAAAAATACTGTACTCATAATAAACCCCTTTTTTTAAAAATACGTATATTCAACATGTTAAATACTAATCAGGGTACTCAAAAAGTCAACGGTAGATATAATAACAGCCATTATCAGGTGGAAGCGTCGCTATCATGTGCTAACTTGCATATGGCTAAATATAAAGAACATGAGATATAATCAACCCGGATACAGCATATCAACTATAAGGAATTACCAATGACGACAGTCTTAGGCATTGACCCAGGATCAAGGATTACAGGATATGGCATCATCCATGACTACAAAGGAATACAGTGCGCTATTGATTATGGCATTATTCGCGTCCAGGGAACTTCACTGTGCGAAAAGCTTGGCTTTATAAAGCAAGAACTAGAGAGTATAGTACAAAAACAACCTATAGACACACTAGCTGTGGAGTCAATCTTTTTTGCCAAAAACCCACAATCAGCATTAAAACTAGGACAAGCAAGAGGAGCTGCTATCTGCGCTATTGCTAAATATAACCCAGATTTTTTTGAATATAGTGCTAGGGAAGTAAAATTATCAGTTGTTGGATATGGTAATGCCAGCAAAGACCAGATGCAGCATATGGTCAAAGCATTGTTAAAGCTACAACAAGCACCGAAACCAGATGCTGCCGATGCGCTTGCAGTTGCACTTTGTCATTGCCATCAACAGCGGTTAGCGCATACACTTAGTCGCTCACAAATAACAGCTGGAGATGGCTCATGATAGGACAACTAAGAGGTATAGTTCTCAGCAAAAAACCGCCTTTAATTTTATTAGATGTAAACGGGGTTGGTTATGATATACATGTTCCAATGAGTACCTGTTATGCCATCAATGAAAACACTGAAGTTACCATACTAACCCACCTTAGCATTAGAGATGACGCCCATATCTTATTTGGATTTCACTCCAATCTTGAGCGCGATCTGTTTCGCGCACTAATTAAAGTTAATGGCATTGGACCAAAGCTCGCCCTAACCATACTATCTGGGGCAGAACCATCTGACTTAATTCACACCATACAGCAACAAGACTTAAGCCGGCTAACTACCATACCGGGGATAGGTAAAAAAACAGCAGAACGTTTAATTATCGAAACACGCGATACAATACAGCTTATTGCAGAGCAAACTAATATTGATACAACCATTACATCAAACTCAATAACACAAGATGCTCTTAGCGCGCTACAAAACCTTGGTTACAAGCAAAATGAAGCAAAAAAAGCAATTACACAACAACAAGGACAAGCATCTTCTGCTGAAGATCTAATTAAACTTTCCTTACAATACCTAATGAAGGGAGTAACAGCATGAGCTCTGATATGAGGATGATAGATGCAGGACTAAATACCAGCGACATACAAGAAGAGTCGATTGAACAAACAATCCGACCAAAAACACTAGATGAGTATATAGGCCAGAGTGATGTTAAACAGCAGATGTCTATCTTTATAGAGGCTGCTAAAAAACGACAAGAGCCATTAGATCATACTTTAATATTTGGCCCTCCAGGCCTTGGAAAGACTACGCTATCTAATATTATTGCCAATGAAATGGGGGTTAGCCTTAAACAAACATCAGGACCTGTGCTAGAGAAAGCAGGCGACCTTGCGGCATTACTAACCAATCTTGAACCACATGATGTTTTATTTATAGATGAAATTCATCGATTAAGCGCTGTTGTTGAAGAGATACTCTACCCTGCCTTAGAAGATTTCCAATTAGATATTATGATAGGTGAAGGGCCGGCGGCTAGATCAATAAAACTAGACTTACCACCATTCACCTTAGTTGGCGCAACAACAAGAGCTGGATTATTAACATCACCACTGCGCGATAGGTTTGGTATTGTGCAACGCTTAGAGTTTTATTCGAAGCAAGATCTTGCAACTATAGTGGCGCGCTCAGCTAAAATTTTAGGTGTTCAGTGCGACCTAGAAGGCACAATGGAAATTGCAACAAGGTCAAGAGGAACCCCAAGAATCGCAGGCAGACTACTGCGCCGCGTTCGTGACTACGCTCAAATAAAAGCAGATGGAACTATAACCAAAGCAACGTCACAACAAGCATTAGATATGTTAAATGTAGACTATGCCGGCTTTGATGTAATGGATCAGAAAATTTTATTATGCCTAATAGATACATTTAATGGCGGGCCAACTGGGCTAGATACAATTGCCGCAGCAATTAGTGAAGAGCGCGGAACCTGTGAAGATGTGATTGAGCCATATTTAATTAAAGAAGGCTATTTAATGCGAACCCCCAGAGGGAGAGTTGCAACTCTAAAAGCATATCAACACTTCAACAGAACGCCAAGCTGCGAGCTAAAAGAAACCCTAAAGCAAACAACAACGACAACAACATGAAAAATTTTTATACATTACCAATAACTGTATACACAGCAGACACCGATGTTACTGGAGTGGTATATCATGCCAATTATCTGAAATATTTTGAGCAGTGCCGATCATCTTGGCTTGCACATATTAAGCTGCCATTTTCAGATCTAATTAAAATCGGAACTATATTTGCTATAAAGAATATAAATATAAACTATAAAATACCTTTAGTTTTAGGGCAAACTGTAACTTGCACAGCAAGCATCAAACAAAACAAACCATGCTCTATATTATTTTATCAAACTATAGTAGACAGCACAGATAACAACATAATATATTGCAATGCAGAGATATTAGTTGCATCCTTAGACGCTAATTTTAAACCAAAAAAAACTCATTCAATCCTTAGAGGACTAACACAATGACTACAACCAACCCTTCAATATGGCAGTTCATTATCCATGCAGACGTTATTGTTAAGTTTGTACTTTTCATCTTAGTGGCAGCATCAATACTATCCTGGACTTTTATTTTACAAAGACTATCAGTTTACCAAGAAGCAAAAAAATCAGCCAAGAGTTTTGAAACTAGATTTTGGTCTGGCGCTCATATGAAAGACCTATACCAAGAAATCAAAACTAAAAAACAAGATAAAAATGGCATGCCCGCAATATTCGCCGCTGGCTATGAAGAATATACTAAGCTTGCTCAACATGAAAACATCTCACCTAATGCTATTATGGATGGCGTACAGCGAGCCATGCGATTAACCACAACAAGAAGCTTAGAAAAACTTGAGCAACACTTACCATTTCTTGCCACCGTTGGCTCAACCAGCCCTTACATTGGTTTATTTGGCACAGTCTGGGGCATAATGAATTCTTTTATGGCGCTCAGCCAAGTACAACAAGCAAGCATTGCTATGGTAGCACCTGGAATTTCAGAGGCATTAATTGCTACGGCTGTTGGTCTTGCGGCAGCTATTCCATCAGTAATTGCATACAATAGATTTTCCAGCCAACTGGAACGCATAGAGTCACAATATGATTTATTTTTAGAGTCAATGGTACAACTTATTCACCGCGACACTCACAGCGAGGCCTAACAAAGCATGTCATACTATAAGCGCAAGAAAAGAAGAAAATTTATGGCCGAGATTAATGTTGTGCCATATATAGATGTTATGTTGGTTTTACTTGTTATTTTTATGATTGCCACACCACTTTTAACACAAGGCGTAGATGTCAATTTACCTAAAGCTCAGGCAAAACAAATACCGCCAAAAGCACAAATGCCACTAATCATTAGCGTTACTAAAGATGGCAGATACTTTTTAAATACTAGCTCACAACCTAATTCACCACTACCTGCTGCCCAGCTAATGAGCGAGGTTGATAGCCAAATCACATCGGCCAATAATAAAAACTTACCGCTTGATATCTATGTTAAAGGTGATATAGATGCTAACTATGGAACTGTTGTTACGGCAATGGTGCTATTACAAAAGGCCGGCGCTTCAAATGTTGGACTAATAACTGAAGACTCTTAACGTCACGCCCAGGATCAGAATTCGGGACAAGCTTACCTTGATCCGGTACCAGGCTATATATGTAAACCCAGCATCAATTGTACGGCGGGCTCAAGTTCGGGTGGACGACAGCATTAATTGGTCTTTTATCTCATGCCGGCGACGACAGGCCCTGCTCCTACATTATCGTCAGTTGATTGCATACCTGCTACTTCAAGATCATTAGCAAGTGCATACCTCTCAATAAAAATACCATCAGAAGAAGGAGAACCAACACCATTCTCAACATCACCATCAGGCAACAAAGCAGCAGTTAAACCGTCACTTTCACTACCACCAGACACTGACGTACCAAATTTATGACATGATAGATCACCCACATCAAATCCACCCATTTTCAATAATTTAACAAAACCCAGAACAGTAATACGAGCAAGCACCACATTCATCAATGTGGCTGTAATCCATTCAAGATCCTGCGCTACGTCGTCACCCACTAAATCTAATATACCAATAGACCAGCCCAGCAAAGACATATCCATAACTTTTTGACTTATATCACTAATGGCAGACGATGCTGCAGCCGCTGGCGCAGCGGACAGCCCACACAACCCACCAACTACAATCAAAAGAGCAGAAGCATAGAAACAATCCCTAGAACCACATCCAGAATATATGCTCTGACCAATCGAGAACAACATTTCGAACCCACCCCAAGATACAAACTTGAAAGCAAAACAAGCTACAAAAAATCCACCAGCAATAGCCAAAAGAGCAAATGAGTCATCAGATAAGTCCAGATTATCGATATAAGAAAAACCCCGTGGCGGATCTGTTAAAAATCCAGCTATAGTCAGAATATAACCAAGACCATAAACACCTGAGAGCACAAATGATATTAGGTCAACGCAAATTTTAGGCCCTTTCCCTAATTGCTTTAATATTTCTGAACCCTCTGAGTCAGCTAAATTGAACGAATAAAGTGTATAAAGTGCACCTTCTGCTAAACAGAAAGTTCTTATTAACAATTGCGAATACACAAAGAAATAATATAGTGATGATGACCTTGGAACTGACTTGCTCATTACATATGCCGCAGCAGATGCAGGTAATACACAACATGGGAATACAACGACTACAAGCATCAGATTCAGCCACCATTTACTTGATGATGAGCAACTACTAAAGTCCAGAGTATCCAATGACCTAATTGCCTGCATAAAAAACCCAACCAAATTTAGTGTTGCGCTAACTATAGAAAATATAAGACTTGCACTCGAACTAAAACCTAGTTCTGTAGTTTTATGAAGTGACATGAAATCATATTGCAAAGCATTCAAAAGTGCCACCACACTAAGGGAGCAAACAAGAGGCGCCCTGTTATTGAAACTATCAGCAACCTTATTAAAAAAATTACTTAGGTCGTCTTGAGGCTCAGGCTCAGAATCAGAATCAGAACCAGAACCAGAACCAGAACCAGAACCAGAATCAGAATCAGAAACATCATTATTAGTTATCACAACGCTAGTAGGGACTATTTGAGCATCGTCATTAAAACCTATTGGCTTATTCCACGGCTGTTGCTGATGCATTACCCCCTCAACGGGAAACCCTATGGGAGGAGAGAGCCTACTTTCATCAGGAACCCCAAGAGGGTTGAAAACGCTACTTCCATCTAGAACAAATGGAGCAGCAGCACCAGCAATAACAACATTAGCTGATGCATCAGCATCACCAGAATCCCTGTTAGTAAAAGTGGGTAATCTACCTAACGATTGTGGTGAACATAACACAACAGTGGCGGGGCTAACCGGATCAGAGATAGAGCCAGAGCTAGAGCCAGAGATAAATCCAGAGCTAGACCCAGATTTAGAGCTAGAGCTGGAACTAGAGCTAGAGCTAGAACTAGAGCTAGAGCTAGAAATGTCAACACAACCAACGTCGATAGGGTCAACATCATCATCGTCGATAGGGTCAACATCATCATCGTCGATAGGGTCAACATCATCATATTGATTAGTCGACATGGGCTGATCAGAATCGTTATGCTTACAGGAAGAATCGGGAGTCGGACCTTTAGCTTCATCACAACCATCAGAATTAGAACCGGAACCATTAACATTCACATCACTGTCTGTTTTCACAACATTAGCATCCACCTTAGATAAAGCTGCAAGATCACAAGCATTAACGTTGTCACCATCTGGCATAACTGCCTCCTATACTTTCACTTGATATAAAAATACCTAACACATGCTTACTAATGAGGCATGAGATACCTAAATATGCTATTTCTAAACACTGATAAAATAATACAATAGAAACAGTTACTTTAACTAAGCTGACTAAGCTGACAGTCAACATAGCACATTTCTCACAATTTATAATAATTACGACCAATTTAAGGATGACTTAAGCTTGGCTGCATAGATCACTGCAGCTATAAAAAAAACAATGTAATAGGCAGAATTACCAAAAAGGTTCACTAGTGTAATTAAATTACATATAATCCAAAGAACACTAAAGAAATACATATCTCAATTTTTATTGATTTTTTGCGGCGTTTAGGCAAAAACAACAAGGAACACCCATGAATGAACCATATATTCTCATACTGTATTACAGTGCTACTGGCGCAACATATAATCTTGCACAAGAAATAGCTATTGGCGTAGAGCAAACTATGGGGATAGAGGCGCGCATTCGTACTGTACCACAAATTTCACCGACAACAGAGCAAACTAATCCAGAAATACCAACTACAGGCCCCCTGTATGCAACACTAGATGACATGGCAAACTGCGCTGGACTAGCCCTTGGCAGCGCTACTCGCTTTGGCAATATGGCAGCACCATTAAAGTACTTTATTGATCAAACTGCAGCTCTTTGGCAAGACAATGCACTAGCAAACAAGCCTGCGGGCTGCTTTACCTCAACAGGGGGTCAGCACTCTGGGCAAGAAACTACATTATTAAGCATGATGCTGCCATTAATTCATCATGGCGCTATCATCGTTGGCATTCCATATACGGAAGTCGTGCTGAACACTACTACAACAGGCGGTACTCCATATGGCCCATCCCATGTCTCATCTGAAACACAACAACATCACCTAACTCAAGATGAACAAACACTCAGTCGCGCCTTTGGTAAACGGCTAGCACAATTAGCTTTAAGGCTTAAAACATGACATCCCCATTAAAAATATACCGACAACACTTAGCAGCAAATCAAATAGAGAAAAACCCATATCAACTACAGGCGGTCACCCGCCTAGACCTTATCTATAATCAGCTCATTACAAGAGCCAAGCAACGATCATCTGCCAGTGGCAAAATAATAAGAAAAATAAAACCACGCAGCCCAATTAAAGGATTATATTTGTGGGGAAGCGTTGGAATTGGCAAAACATATATATTAGACCTATTTTATAATGCCACTAACGTTCCAAAACTTAGAATGCACTATCACAACTTTATGCAGTACATCCACGATCAATTAAAAACAAACCAAGGCAAGCAAAACCCACTAACTATTATTGCGAAAGGTTTGGCTGATAAATACTTAGTCATATGCCTAGATGAATTCTTAGTTGCCGATATTGCAGATGCAATGATTTTGTCTGAGCTTATGAGAGGCCTGTTTAGATATGGCGCATGTCTTATTACAACATCAAATACATCACCTAATAACCTATACCTGAATGGAATCCAGCGAGAAAAGTTTTTGCCAACGATCACATTACTTAACACATACACAACAGTAATCCATCAGCAAACAATTAAAGACTATAGAAAAAGCAATTTAGAGCGAGCAGGAATTTATTTTACACCATTAAATAACAATGCCAAAGATAGCATGAATAACTATTTCAACACCCTCTGTAGTAATAGCCCTGCCAATACTAAGTCAATTACTGTATTAGGCCGGAAAATAAAAATTATACGGGAATCAAATAAAACTATCTGGTTTGAGTTTGATCATATATGCAACACCCCGCGATCACAAAACGATTACCTAGAGCTAAGTAAAACATACAATACTTTTTTTATTAGCAATATACCGGCAATACAACCAACAGATTATGCGCACATAATACCATTTATTAAACTAGTAGATATTTTATATGACGACAAGAAACAGTTAGTTATATCTGCTGCCACGACGCCTAATGATATATATCCAACAGGAAAATTCAGACCCGACTTTGAGCGAACTGCATCTAGAATTATTGAAATGGGATCTACTAAATATAAACATGAATAATAGCTATAACTCAGAGCTCAGTCGCTTATTAATAGCTATTTTTTCATTATCGCTATAAGTATTCCACAACCTAACCTCATCGAATGTCCGGCCGCAGCCAACACAAATATCATCACCAAGCGCTGTCGCACTACAAACACCAACACAGGGCGAATCAGTTAAATTATTGTTACCACTAATTTTCATTTTGCAACCTATATGCCAATTTAGTTAATCTATGAGCTTCTTTATTGTTTTTAACTGCTATATTAATTGCTTTTTTCTGACCAATCAACACCACCAGCTCCTTGCCACGGGTAATCCCTGTATACAATAAATTACGAGCCAACAGCATATAATGCTGCGTTACTACAGGAATAACCACCACGGGAAATTCAGAGCCCTGACTCTTATGAATACTAATAGCATAAGCTAAACTAATTTCATCTAGTTCATGCAACTCATACTCTTTAATACAGCCATCAAAACGAATATTAATCAAGCCCTCGTCATTATCTATATGATCAATAAAACCAATATCACCATTAAACACTTCCTTGTCATAATTATTTGTCATTTGAATAACTTTATCATTCAAAGCATATGTTGTACCAAATCTTTCAATCTTAGAGCTAGCATTAGGATTTAGTTTTTTCTGCAAATCAACATTCAAACCATAAGAGCCAAGACCACCTTTATTCATTGGGGTTAAAACTTGAATATCTTGCAGTGAATTAAAATTATAGTATTTCGGCAGCCGCTCAGATACCACATCCAATAAGCATGCATGAATCTCCTCTGGTGTGTCCATATAAATAGTGAAAAAATCACTAGCGCCATCTTTGCTAGATAAAGGCATTAACCCTTTATTTATCATATGTGCATTTACAATAATCTTAGAATCTTTAGCCTGCCTGAATATCTCAGTTAACCTAACGGTTGTTATAACCTCAGATTTAATTAAGTCAGATAACACAGCACCAGAGCCAACTGAGGGTAATTGGTCAATATCACCCACAAAAATAACAGCAACATCATCACTTAAGGCTTTTAACAAACTATTAAATAATACAATATCGATCATTGATGACTCATCAACAATTAACACATCAAGTAATAGCTTATTGTCTTGATTATGTTTAAAGCCAGAGCTTCCAGGGTCAAAATCCAATAATCGATGAATTGTTTTTGCCGTAACACCAGTGGTTTCAGTTAAGCGCTTAGCGGCACGTCCTGTTGGGGCACACAAACCTATACGCAAATCTTGTGTTGCTATGATCTGCAGCAAGCCATTCATTATGGTTGTTTTACCAACACCAGGGCCACCTGTAATAATAGACACCTTTGAATTTAACGCTGTAATTAAAGCATGTACTTGAGACTCAGCAAACTTAATGTTAGATTTTTCTTCCGCCCAAGGAATCGCTTTAGTACAATCGACGTCCCCCCATGGTGGCACCCCTAGATTTAACCGCCTAATCCGCTCTGCTGAGTTTATTTCTGCTGAATATAACGACGCTGGATAAAGGCACAGATCACCATTAATATAATCTTGCACTATATTTTTTTCATCAAGCTCACATTCAATTGCATGCTCAATAATTGCTATATCAATTTCCAATAACTTACAGCTCTTACTTATAAGCTTGCTACACATAGCAGCGCAATGTCCAAAATTACATAACTCTTGCAATACATGCTTAACTCCAGCCTGAGCTCGCATTAATGATTCCCTGCCGATACCTAAAGAAAGCGCCAAAGCATCTGCAGTCTTAAAGCCAATACCTCTAATATCTAATGCTAACTTATAAGGATTATTGCTAACTATATTTATAGAGTCATCACCATAGGTTTTATATATACGAACAGATCTGGCTGTACCTATTCCATATGACTGTAAAAAAACCATAATATTGCGTACAACTTTCTGCTCAGACCAAGCAGCGGCAACGCTCTCTTGTCGCTTAGCCCCAATACCCTCTAACTCTTGTAGTCGTCTTGGTTCTTTTTCAATAACATGAAAAACCTGATCACCAAATGCAGCCACCAACTTCTTTGCAAAATGAGGGCCAATACCTTTGACCATGCCCGACCCCAAGTATTTTTCCATACCTTCTATAGTCGTTGGGGCAATCGATTTTAACGTTTCGGCCTTAAACTGCATACCATATCGTTTATCATTAAACCATGCACCTTGGCACTCAATATATTCTCCCGATGCAATACTAGGAGCACTACCTGTTATTGTAACTAATTCACCACGACCCTTAACTCTAATTCGCAATACACAAAACCCAGATTCTTCACTATGAAACGTTACCCGTTCAACTTCGCCTTGAACGCTATCAAGTCCTTGCTTGGTGTTAATCGTCATTATTTACCCCATTGATTAACCATAGGCATTATCTAAAATACTCCATTACCCTAGAATAATACCTAACTTATTAATAAAGAAAACTTCGGTTACAATTAACGGCATATTTTGTAATAGATAAAACTTACGGCGACGCGCAATTAAACATTCATCCTGTGCAATTGCAACATTATCCGCACGCATCTGGCAATATAGCTCGTGATCTGAAGTCACTAATGCAAACTCAAACTGCGACCTAGCAATAGTATTATCTGCAAATAATAACTCCCCTATAGGTCTATCCATAGCATGTGCGTCATTTAAATAATTATATGCTTGCCTCGAAATAATACTGCTGGCATAAACTATATTCTGTGTGGCATATGACCACACAATATTGCGCAAAATAAAATCGCAACCAACTACACTATCAACATAATCTAAACCATCTATATTTGATGCAATTCCTGTTGATGAAATCAAATTGAACTGAACTTTATTTGAAGTAATTTTTTGCAATAGCCACGTTAATGAGCCATCATTATTTAACAAACAACTAACAGCGCTATCAATGCTTGACCCGACCATTAACTTCTGAAAACTAGTTACCCACATACCCAATACCTCACCAACAAACAAAGAGTTTAACTGTTATTTAAGAAATTTTTACCCTTGTTGCAAAATAAACAAAAAAAGATCGTTTCATTAAGAGTTCCTTAAGGTTTGACTGGTAACATATGCTTTATGAAAAATACTATGATCATACACAACATATTCAGCTCAACCAGGAGGGACGTCTGATGTCATCAGTTTTTGCCGAACAAACTATCGTTTTTATTAACGACTACCGCACATTACTGCGTAAAACACTACCGCAAGCAGATCGCATGATTCGCTTAAAAGAACTAGGATTAAGATCTGCCACTATATATAGTGAAGAAGCTGATCTATATACGATATCTAAACGAATATTGAAAGATATAGAATTAAACGGCCAAATTCCAGAACAAGGATACTACTCATATTCTGGTCTACAAAAGTTTTATGCTTTAATGAAAGACTTTCTTGCTCACTATACTATCATTAACGATAAAGTTGTTAATCGTATACAACATACATCAAGCCTATTACTTGAAATAATTCAAATGATTAGCGCGCCCGGGCTACAACAACCAGATGAACTACAAAACAAACTGCTAACATGCAACTCTTCAATTGTAGCCAATGGATCTAGTGAGCAAAAACAACTATATCTTAGTTGCCTAGAACGTCTAGCCGGCATTAATCGTGCTGTATTTACACCAGTACTTGAAGATTTCACCGAACAACTAGAAGAGGAACAAGCGGCTTAAAAATAGCATAAGAACCGACACAAGCTTGGCAAGTATTTGCCAAGCTTAAGTTACAATAAAATGCACATTTATCTTTCCATTTAAAAACACATCAACTTACAACCAACACATTGTGTGCAAAAATTGTTCTAAAATACCGAATATTGTTCATTAATAGACCATTAATATTGCCTTTACCTGCTAAAATTAAAATACCTTTTCAAATATATTGAATTAAAATAAAACACCTAAACGACACAAAAATAACCATACAACCACCGTAACTAGCTGATACTAATAAAATATTAAGGAACCATTAAGAGATGCGTATAGTGCAACAAGTTATCCATTAAAATATAGAGCATGTCCTGACAGCTTTTTGTACAAAAAAATGCATCTTAAGCCTTGTATGCTCAAAGGCTCCTGATATACTGTTGCACTTAAAATGGACATCGGGGAACATGTTCCCTTAAGCGCCCAAGGATTTGCCTAGACGCAGGGTACTAACTGTAATAACAAACAACGGAGAATGACATTGAAAGGAGCAGCCAACATTGCACAACAAGTACTAAACGACATGTCTACAGAATTAGCTGAACAACCTAAGACACCAGCATTCACTGATGTAGTAAAAAATCGTGTTGAACAATACTTCACTGATCTTGAAAAAGAAACGCCAGCTAATGTCTACAACATGGTTTTAGCTGAAGTTGAAAAACCTCTAATTGAAATAGTATTAAAGGTAACAAACAACAACCAAAGCAAAGCCGCAATTATTCTAGGTCTTAGTCGTGGCACCTTGCGCAAAAAAATGGCTATCTACAACCTAAACGATGGTGAAAAATAATACCTATATATTAGGCATTGCCATTACACTTTAAAAACCATATAAAATATTTATTTTATGTGGTTTTTTTTCGTCTATACATTTAGTAGCTACCACCTTAAGTAAAATTGCAGAAAGACAATAGCAATAAATACATTAAATTACTGGACAGCATAATCCTACAAATATGGTATAGTGTCCGCGATACACAAGGAGTGCATACAATGGTTACACTACAACATGAATGGACAGCAAAAGAAATACAAAACACTTCTGCATATAACCCCTTAATTAGATCCGCCTCAACTTTACTAACTATTGCTTATCAATTAACCGAGCAAACATCTAAATTAAACAATCAAGACATTCTAATTCAATCATTAGTCAAAGAAATGAAGAGCTATTATGAACAAGCACACAGCTTAGGGTATGAAGCAAAAAACATATCTACTAGTAGATACTGGCTGTGCGCCACTATAGACTACCTAATAAAAAAACTACCAAATCCAAACAAAACAAAAGCAACATCACTACTAAAAGAACTTAATTATAGTACGGAGAATGATCAATTCTTGTCGCTATTACAAGAACAACAACAAGCAGCAAAGCCATCAGTTGATACCTTAGAGTTAGCGTACCTATGCTTATCCTTAGGCTATACACCTGAAAATATGCCGGCAGAAAATGATCTGAAGAATATCAATCTAGAACTATCAAAACAAATCCAACAATTAAGAATTGAGCCAAAAGCACATAAAAATAAACCAGTAAAATTAAATAAAATCGTCATAATAACTATAAGCATAATAACCATTGCATCTTTAATTGGCATCCACCACGACTTTAAGAAAAAAGTAAATCTATTAAATACAACAACATTCACAGTTAACACACCACACCAAAACCAAACTAAGGATTCTTTATGAGAGATACTAATAGCTCACATAAAAATACGCTCCCAGAGCCGGCATGGCCTATTAGATTCAAGCAGCTAGTGGCAGAAACAATATCAAACCAACAGCATGAGCAATCCAAAACCAGGGGCCGTAAAAAACCAAAGTGGACAATAATAGTTGGCCTAAAAAATAGCGGCAAAAAAAATCTTCTGCAAAAACTAGGGTGTAAAACAATAACCCAACAAGAGGGTTCACAAACTATAATCCCATTTGATATATGGTATAACAAATATGAATGCTTTTTAGTAACCAATGAAGAAACATCAAAGCAACAAGAAACATACTCGATCTGGAAAACGGCAGTATCTACAATCAACAAAACCACGATACTTAAATCTATTTGGCGCATCTTGCTCATAATTGATACGCCAACACTATGCCAAAACAATCACGATCAGATGGCTTTCGATATAAAAAACCAAGTACAAAAACAGATATCCCTAATTCATGAACAACAAAAGCTTCAAATACATATAGCGATAAACAAGTGTGACTATATAATAGGATATAAAGAATACTTCCATGCAGGCTTAAGTCAACATAGCAATGAACTATTTGGCATAAATACAACACCAACTAATAAACACCTATTTTACAATTCCTTTAATGAACAGAAAAACAGCCTGCTACAACACGTAACAAAAAATATATTCAATTTATTACAAAAACAGCACGACCATAAACAACGAAAAGACATATCTCAGTTTCCAATTCAGCTTGACCTACTGCTTACCAGAGTAAAGAAAATAATAAGCCTGCTATCTGATACAACAACACAACACATCACTAGAATAACCATGCATGCATATGAACAACAAGAAGAAACCATAAACATTCTATCATCTTACCTAAACACCATTATAGATCCGTTACAAACAACAAAATCAACAGTTGGATACACAGATAGAGCGCTGCATCTTGACCCTGAAAAATTCAGTGACTATAGACAAACAGGAATAATCCAAACCTACAGTCAAAAATATATAAAACACGATAGATCTATTAATAAAACAGTACTTACTATATTTATATCAGCAATAGCTGGAATACTTATAGTTAACCTATATCACAGGCAGCTAACAAATAATCTAAACAATACAGAAAACCTACTACATAAAATCAACAATGAACAATTACACTCACCAAGCATTACAACCAATTACAAATGGTTAAATGAGCTACAACGCACACAAGAAGTAATGATCAGCATAGAAAATAGCAATACTCTAAAATACAAATGGATAGGTACAGGTGCCAGCAATCATATATACAAAGAAACATTAAACCAATACCAACTATTGTTATCTAAATATTTCCAGCCATATATTCTATCTATATTAACCAACAAACTACACGACAAGCATAGCGACGCCATTAGCCTATACAATGCTCTTAAAATATATTTAATGCTGACTCAAAATACAAACTATGATCAACATCAAATAATAACCTGGTTCAACAAACAATGGGGCGGCAGCACTGAAAATAAAGATACAACTAAAATATTAAAGCAACAACTATCCTATTTGCTATCAACACACCACCAACCCTGGCCTAGCGATAAACAGCTGATAAGCCAAACACGTGACAAGCTTGCCGCTATGCCGCCACCAATAATTGCAATGCTTAAAATATGGAACAACAGTAGCCACGAAAAAATATTAATCACAAATAAAAAATACCCATACTTAAATAGTGACTCACTAAAAATAGACAGCATCTTTGCTCATGAAAGCTATAAAGAAATAATGTCATACAGCAACAAAGACATTATAAACATACTAAACCAGCATGACTGGGTGATATCAAAAAACACGGACATTTCGACTAAACCAAAAGAGTTAGCTATAGCCACGCAGGATATATACAAGCAAGAATCACATAAAGCATGGGACAACTTAGTTAACAACATTGAATTTAAAGAAGCAAACAATATAGATGAGCTAGATCAGCTAATAAACCAAATTAGCAATAAAAACTCGAGCCTATACTCACTCATTAAGAGCATACAACAATACACATCACCACAAACAAAAAACGCTATCGCCAACTTAATTACAAACAGTCAAGACCAGATACCATGGCAACAACCACTTAAGAGATTAGAAACACAACTGCAAACATTCAATGGTGACAAAAACCCAGCACAGGCAATGTTTATATACACAAAAACATTTTTCCAAGATCAAGCCATAGGCGGCGCTGCAAATGAACTAAGTCTTAGTGCTCCTAATATCCAACAACCAATACAGTCAGGCATAAAAACCATAATAAACTCATACTGGAAAATAATGTTTGCGCAAACAAACAAATATCTAAACACCAAGTGGCAGCAGCTAATATTAGCACCGTACAATAAAAACATTAAAAACAAATTCCCAATATCTAAAGATGCCAGCAACGATATAACAATTAACAACTTCAATGATTTCTTTGGGCCAAATGGGGCTATCAATAGCTTCTTCAACAATTATCTAGATCAATTCATCAACACCGACAAGCAAACCTGGTCATGGAAAAAAATAGATGGTAGGTCAGTTGCTTTAAAGCAAGATACCCTAGACATGATGATACTTGCATCTACAATTCAACAGATGTTCTACGCAAACCAAACAGATAAACCCAATACTGAATTTGCTTTAGCATATAAATCATTAGCTGATGATATGTTGTCAGCCCAGTTTAATATTTCAGGACAGGAACTAAACTTTGACCGCGACGACAAGACAATCAAGCAGGCATCATTCCCTCAAAGCGGCGATACAAACAACACGAGCGGGTTAACTATTACATATAAAGATCACACCACGCATGACATTAGCACTAAAGGCGCATGGTCTTGGCTCAGACTAGTTAACACTGCCTCCTTGCTACCAACACCTGATGCCAATCAATTTATAATAACCTTCAAAGCTAAGAAGAATACAGCCAGCTTTGGACTAGTAACCCCAAGCGCTATAAATCCATACCTAGCCAATACCCTGTATGAATTTAAGCTACCAAAAGATATTAAATAGCAGGATCTCTGGATACCGCCGTTCGCCCTGAGGAGGCTTTTGCCGTCTCGAAGGGTAGCCCTGACACTACACCGTTTTGATCTTATCGTAGCTTCCCTGTTTTCTTAATTAGTGTTTAAATATTAGAAACCATTAACATCCACCTGGAGTTTCTATGAAAATAATAGATAAGATTGCTCTCATTTTAGTCTCTAAAGAAAATGGCAGCTCCATATCTAAAGCTGGGCAATTACTCGTTGCACGATCAAAAGGAAAAACACTTTTTTATATTCCTGGAGGAAAACGAGATGAAGGAGAATCGGATCATGAGACTTTGTGTCGAGAAATAGATGAGGAGCTGGATGTTTCGATTATTAAAGATAGCATTGAGTATGCGAATACCTTTGAGGCGCCAGCAGATGCTAAAGATGATTCGATTGTTCGTATAGCTTGCTACTATGCTGAAATTAAAGGTACGCCCTGCCCTTGCCAAGAAATAGAGGAATTAAAGTGGGTAGCGCTAGAAGATAAAGATCAATGCTCTCTCATCACTCAACACATTATGGATTGGCTGTATGAAACAAACAAAATTCATAGCAGAGAATCGTCATAAATTAAGTTTTGCATATGTTAAAAATCGAAAAATACAACAATACTTGATCAAAGTTATCCCCACAGGAAAAGGAGAAAATTTCAGGTTTGGCTGATAATTTGATGGCCATAGAGCGTGTAGAAAGCACCGCTATTCCCAATATTTATTGTCCGAATGATAGAACGACACCAATGAGAGCCACACGCCTATGTCACTAAGCGATTGAACCGGGACTCCTCCAATACCAACGAAGGTAATTGACTTTATTACCCCTGAGCACTGAGCACTGAGCACTGAGTCAAAGCACGGCCCCTCCTGACCACACCAGCCCCAACAACACAATACAAACAGCCGAATTAACCTAATGCATTGAATAATATTACAAAAAAAATATTATACTTTTCGTTGATTTAATATTTCCTTAATACTTACAGTGTATAATTGTTCAAATAAAGTTCAGATATTAATTTTTATACCTATTTATACATATTTGATCATTTATGAGAGATATAAATTAACCCTACAATCAATGAGGAACTACAGTATGCCATTATCACCTGAACAACACCTAAACAACATATCTAACAGCCTTGTAAAATACAAAAACGCAATGACGAATATGCACGCCAAGATACGCCATTCGCAGACAGCAGGGGCTGCGGCCGAAGCCGTGGATCTGGTTATAGCGATGCTAGAGGGCGTAAAGCAACAATGCTACAATCTGAAGCTGGACCTGGATACTCACTTCAACGCCCATCCCCATAAGGACTTCCTCAGTAGTTATAAGGAGGACTTCCTCAGTAGTTATAATGAAACTAATAAAGCCTTAGAAGCTATGGGGGAACACATCAAATTGATAAGGACTACTGTCAATGATTGGCAACCGAATAGAGTGAATAACTGCGGTCAAGGTCATGATTTGGGGTCCGATTCAGCTACAACCATGGAAAATCTACTAAAGCATGAACACGAAATCCTCTCCCCACGTTTAGTAGTCCCCTGCATCGAAGGACTGAGTAGTTCTTACCAAAAGTGTAGTTCTTACCAAGAGTTTAGGATCAACAGCCGCGCCACTGCCACCAACCAGCACAGATCATCCACAGCGATGTTCCAACCCAGAGGAATCGAACAGCGTGGCCAAAGAAGAGATGTCCTGACATTGCGCGGTTCACTCTGAGGCAGCTAGCTGCGCTGTCGTCTGTGACGGGTCATACGTCATCCTGCGGCTTGACCGCGGGATTCACACTAAACTCCCAGAACCAGATGCCTGCGCACGGGGTGACGCTTACATACAACTAGTCTAGCCAATCACACTTGCCATCATCACGCATAGAAGCTAGATAGCGATCATGAAGCAACTCTTCTTCCTTGGATATTTGAGCTAATACACTAGTGGGTGTAGATAAAGCAGCATCAGTACTTTGGACATGACTAGCAGCGAGGTCATCTACAATCACATTATCAAATAAATTCTTTTGGCCACCGGTCATGCGGAAATACATTTGAGCTAATAGCTCGGCATCAAGCAATGCACCATGCAATTCACGATGAGTATTATTAATATTGTATCTCTTACATAAAGCATCTAGATTGTTTTTTTGACCTGGATGTTTTTTTCTAGCCATAACTAACGTATCGGTGATACCACAACACTTAGCTAGCGGCTGATAAGATTTTCTAAGCTTTGCCAGTTCAAAATCTAAAAAACCAACATCAAATGGAGCGTTATGAATTACAAGATCAGCACCAATAATAAACTCCATGAGCTCCGCTGCAATTTCACTAAACTTAGGCTTGTCTGATAAAAACTTAGTACTTAAGCCATGCACCTTAAATGCACCAGCATCAACCTCACGCATAGGGTTTATATAGTAATGAAACTGCCTGTTAGTCAACTTGCGATCAATCGCTTCCAAACAGCCAACTTCAATAATTCTATGACCAGACTTATGAGAAATGCCTGTTGTCTCTGTATCTAAAAAAATCTGACGATTCAACTTAAGACTCCTAAATTATAATGTATCAATTGCAGCTGTTGCCAAATTATCTGCTAGCTCATTCTCTGCATGACCACTATGGCCCTTAACCCAATGCCAATTCACTTGAGTATGCTTTGCAACTGCGCTTTCTAATAACAACCATAAATCTTTATTTTTAACTGGCTGCTTATTGCTGGTTTTCCAGCCACGCAACTTCCATTGTGATATCCACTTAGTAATTCCATTTTTTACATATTGAGAATCCGTGGTAACATCAACAATACATGGCTCTTTCAATGATAACAGCCCCTCAATAACCGCCATTAACTCCATTCGATTGTTAGTTGTATCAACAACAGCACCAGATAAATGCTTTTCATGATCGCCATAACGCAACACCACGCCCCAACCACCAGGACCAGGATTACCACGGCAGGCACCGTCTGTAAAAAGATGTACTGACTTCATTTATTACTCCTACATAGGCATTGTAGATAATGACATATAATTACTAATGCCAGATAAAAACATCTGCACTGCAACGGTGGTTAATATCATCCCCATAAGCCTTTCAATTGCAATCAAACCTCTCTTACCTAAAAATCTCATTAAATAGTTACTAGATAAGACAACAACTAAAAAAACAGCAGCTGAAATTAATACCGCTAACGCCCACGTCCAAATTAACTCTGGTTGCTTTGCCACAAATAACAGCACCATCGCTAAAGCAGATGGTCCGGCAGTTAATGGAATAGCAAGCGGCACTAAAAATGGCTCCTCTTCATCTTTATCTTCATTTTCAAGCTTAGGTCCAGGGAAAATCATTCTAATAGCGATTAAAAATAAAACCACACCACCGGCAATACTTAAAGCAGAGTCAGTTAAGTTCAAGCCATGCATAATGTATTGACCAAAAAATAAAAAAAGCATCAATACAAGTAAAGCAAAAAAAGTCTCGCGTACAATTATCTGAGCTTGCCTAAGAGGTGAATAACGACTTAACACCGCTAAAAACACCGGGACATTACCCAGAGGATCCATCACTAAAATTAAAGTTACTGCTGCCGAATATAATGTCATTACAATCTTCCCTGTATTTATAAATAATCTGGCATTTGCTTAATTAAAGAACTATGCTCTTTCACCATATCACCCAACAAGACAAAACCAAGCAACTGACCAGTATCGCTATAACACAATGCACGCCAATTACCATTCTCGCCTTCATAATGCCAATCGCCATTATGATCCATAGGCAACGCCGCAACAATAGGACATAACGGAGTTTTTGCAATTACCGCCATTGCAGGATAATTAATTAGATCATTAGCGACATTTATATTACGAGCAATAACTTTAGATGCCTGAGCTATCGGCATAATATGAGGGCGCCATTGCCCACTAATAACAGCGCAGTCACCTAAAGCATATACATTCTCACAATGAGTGCGGCCATGCTGATCAACAACAACACCATGATCAACAGCAAGCCCGGCATTGGCTGCCAACCTAACATTAGGGCTGATACCAATAGCCGACACAACAGCGTCAACAGCTAATATGCTTTGATCAGACAAAGCTAACTCATAACTATTTTGAGAACTAAGATTGCTGTTCTTATTAACAGATACTGCAGTGCAATTTAAATGCCAATCAATTCCTGCATCACCAAACTTTTCAACAAAAATATCCCCAAGTTTAGCCGGCAATAATGCAGGCAATGGAGCACTACTGGGCTCTACAATACTGACCTCAATATTAAGCGCCAGTAAATCATTTGCTAGCTCTAAACCAACAAGACCGGCACCTAGTATTGCAACCTTTTTACATTTAGTAACCTCAGAATAAAACACTCTGTAATCGGTAAGACTATTAACTGTAAGCACATCAGCTGCAGCATTTCCGGTTAAACTGGGCGACCTTACCTTGCCTCCGGTAGCTAACACCAAAGAATCGTATGGCAGCGTAGTATTTCCATATGTTACTGTAGAATCACCAGTATTAATTAAAGATACTGTAGTGTTTGTTACAATGTTGGCCTTTAGTTTTTCTGCCTGAGAACACGCGCTCATCATTAACAAACTATCTGGATTTTTACCTTTCGCCAATGCCGTAGATAGCATTGGTTTAGAATAAAAAGCACCATCATCTTGTGTAATCATTGTAATATCTTGATCACTATCGAGCTGCCGCAGATTTTTTAGTACTGAAAATCCAGCTAACCCACTACCAATAATAACAATAGAGCCGCTCACACTTCCTCCGGCAATACAAAATTATGAATAGCACTTAACATTGCATCTACATTTGCGATTGGCGTACTCTTATCAATACCATGACCTAAATTCATTACATAACCATCTCGCCCAGACATAGCAGTTAACAGCTTATTTACTTCTCGCTGTATTGCTTCTTTATTTGAAAGTAACACAGCAGGGTCTAAATTACCCTGCAAGGCAACCTTATTACCAATTAAGGTATGCGCCTTAGCCATATCTATAGTCCAATCAAGACCAACTGCATCACAACCACTATCGGCCAATAAAGATAGCCATGGCATAGCCTGCTTTGTATAAAACACCAGAGGAATACGAGAGCCATCATGATTACGGTGTATTTTATCTGCTATTTGCTGCATAAAGGCAAGAGAGAACTCACGATATGAATCATATGATAATATTCCACCCCAACTGTCGAAAATCATTATTGCATCCGCGCCTGACTCAATTTGTGCATTAACATAATCAATCACAACATCAGTTAACCGCTGCAACAGTTCTAATAAAGCTTTTGGATTTTGATACACCATAGTTCTTGGATGCAACCATAGCTTACTACCAGAGCCCTCTATCATGTACGCCGCTAACGTCCATGGACTGCCAGAAAACCCAATAAGGGGAATATCGGCACTTAATTCTGCGCGGGTCTGCTTTATTGCTGACATAACATAAGACAGGTCTTTAACTACATCTACCTGCTTTAAACTATTAATATCGTGCATGTTACGAACAGGACTGTCAAATACCGGACCCTCTCCAGCTGCAAATCTAACCGGACAACCCATAGCATTTGGCACTGTTAAGATATCACTAAATATAATGGCAGCATCCAGATCAAACCTAGCCAATGGCTGCAATGTGGCCTGCATTGCAAGCTCGGGTGTTTGACAAAATTTCATGAAATCCGTGGTTTGAGCACGCAGTGCACGGTACTCTGGCAAATATCTACCAGCTTGTCGCATCATCCAAACTGGAGTTCGATCAACACTTTGTCTCAATAGTGCGCGAATAAATCGTCTATTCATAAAATCACCTGGGATTGCCTACCTAAAAACCAAATAGATTCTAGCCCATGACATGAGTTAACACCAGGTTGTCTTTCAGTTAACTTTCAGCAATACTCCAGCAACCATAACTTTACAGTACAACCAACAAGGAACAAACAATGTGGTTTAAAAACACATACATAATCCCACTAGCCAACAAAGCATCATACCAACCAGAATCATTAGCAGCAGAGCTAGAAGCGCAACCATTTATCAACTGCAGCAGCGTAACCCCCGTTAGTATAGGCTGGGTTGCACCAATCGGTGACAATGAAGATGCCCCACTTGTGCATGGCAGCAATGGCTTTATGCTGTTTTGCCTTAAAATAGAAGAAAAACTACTTCCCGCTGGCGTTGTCCGTGAGCATCACTTAGCAAAAGTAAAAGAAGTTGAAAATAAACAAGGCCGCAAACTATTTAAAGATGAAAAACAAAGTATGAAAGAAGAGCTCTATCATACCTTGCTAGCAAAGGCTTTTTCCAAGTCACAACTAGTTCATGCCTACATAGACACCAAGTTAAATGCATTAATTATCGACTCATCCAGCAACAAACGAATCGAACAATTCATTAAAGCATTTACTAATTGTACGAAAAGCCATGAGCTCACTCGCTACAACCTTATCTCACCACGCCAAATAATGACAAAATGGCTACAACAGCACCGTTACCCTGGCGGACTTAGCATCACAGAGCAATGCATCTTAGAGGAGCCAAAAGACCATGGCGGGGTTGCAAGATTTAGTAAAACCGACCTTTCAAGTGAGGGCGTACAAACATGCATACAACAAGGCAGTCAAGTAATATCACTAGGATTAAACTGGCAAGACCAAATACTATTTACACTAAAGCATGATCTTACCATTAGTGGTGTTAAATTTTTAGATGGTGTAGAAGAGCTAGCAAAAGATAGCTTTAGCGAAACGGCGGAAGATCGCCATGCAGCAGATTTTGCAATTATGAGTGAAACACTATCAAAGTTCTTTGATGATATACTGCAACACTTTGTATCAAATGAACCACAAGATATGCAAGCTACCGCTACAAGTAACGCTGCAACACCAATGACAATAGAATAGGTATTATGCACCACAAAGCTATATCACAAAATTTAAAGCATCTAAATACTCTTGCTGTAGATGTATCTGCAAATAACTACATAGCAATCAACAGTTATGACCAGCTAGAGCATCTACACCGCCTAGGGTTATTACAAGAAAAACCAATAATCTTGGGTGGCGGCAGCAACATACTATTTACTAAGAACCCAACTAGCCCAGTATTACATATCAAATTAAAAGGAATGCAACTAATAAAGGAAACAGAATCAAGCGTCTTATTATCCGTATCTGCTGGAGAAATATGGCATGACTTGGTGGTATATTGTATCAAACAAGGCTACTACGGCCTGGAAAATCTAGCTCTAATCCCTGGAACTGTTGGCGGCGCTCCCATTCAAAATATTGGCGCTTATGGCGCTGAACTAAAAGACTATCTACATAATGTTTCTGTATTTAATATGGAAACCGGCCAACAGCAAACAATAACTACGGATGAATGCAAACTATCTTATAGAGACAGCTGCTTTAAACATAAAAGCCATCAACACCTATTAATAACAGCAATTACCCTAAAGCTAAGCAAAACATTTAAGGCAAACCTACAATATCAATCACTTAAAGAACATATTGCAAAAAATAACGAATCGACCTCCGAACCACAAGAATATACTGCGCAGCAACTAGCCTCTGCTGTAATAAGCATCCGACAAAGCAAACTACCTAACCCATTGCACTTACCTAATGCTGGTAGTTTTTTCAAAAATACCGTTATCAGCTCAGCTCAATTTCAATATCTAATCCAATCAACTACAAGCAACCTGATACGCCAAGGCAATGCCTGCGAGCAACATCAAATACCACACCACAAGACAGAGAATAACAACATTAAAATACCAACAGCATGGCTAATTGAATATTGCGGCCTAAAGGGGCACAGCAATCAAACCTGCCGCATGCACGAAAATCAGGCTGTCGTATTAATTAACCACAATCATGCTACAGGAATTGATATCTTAAATTTTTCTGACCAGATAAAACAGAAAGTAAAGCAGCAAACCAATATTGATCTAAGGCTAGAGGTTAATGTCTACTGAAACCAAAGGGAGCAAGACAGCCAATACAACTAATATAAGGGACTATTATATCTATATAATCCTCTGTACTGACAATACATACTACACTGGCATTACCACCAACCTTAAACGACGGTTTGCTCAACATATAAATGGCAGTGGTGCTAAATATACCCGCGCTCATAAGCCTGAAAAAATTGTCTTCTCGTTCAATACTGGGCCAAAAAGAGGCATTGCACAACGTATTGAATATTATATTAAAAAGCTACCTCGCAATAAAAAACAAGAACTTATAGCAGATCCACACCTACTAGAAGAATATATTGCTAATGCATAGCAACTGGCTAGGTTGCAGCATCATTCGCCACACTGTTCGCCCTGAGGCACTAGCGCAGCTGTCGTCTGTGACGGGTCATACGTCATCCCGCTGCTTGACCGCGGGATATCCACACTAAACTCCTAGACCCCGTGGTGACGGCGGTGCGCCAAAGAATACAGCGCTAACAACATTTCAAACCAACAATCAACTGGTTAGAGAGAAAGAACTAGTCAATTAATTAATTATTTACAAAAAATCTCATATCTGACCACAAATCAACCATCGCTGTACTATAGTGAATGTATACGGGAATGCGAGACTCTCATTGGAATGAGAAAACAGATAAACAGGCGCGCCAGCGCAGGAGAACTACCATGAAAACTATATATAAAACCCTGATGGCAGGCGGAGCCGGCCTGTTAATAAGTGCGAGTACGGTGGCAGGAACATATGATATTTTTGAAGAAACAGGAACATCAACTGAAGAAAAGGCTGCCACATACCTTGCTAATACAGCCTCTATACTACAAGGTTTTTGTATGGAGATAATAAATGATGTTGATCGTCAGGTCTCCAATTATACTGCCTCAGCTACTTATGCGATTTTTGATGACGCAAACACTGACTCTGCAGCTTTAGAATTAAAGATACAAAATTTAGTTAAAAGCCCAGGGTTAGCTAAGCAGAAAGACAGCGCCGGTAATGATAGGGCATGCAAAACTGCTTTCACTCTTGAAGTTGATCAAAATACAACAACCGCTGCGGCATCAACAGGAGCACAAGGGATGTCGGGTGTTCGCGCATATGATGTGCACGCAGTTGGAATTCTTGGAACCAATTGCACTCAATCTATACTAGATGGAGCCATGGTCATACTAGGAACTGAGGATGACACCACTAGCTCAACACCAGGCAAGCCGTACGGTTGCTCTGTAAGCATCTACGCTCCAGCATCTGACAAGAAGGGTCAGCTTTGCAAAAATGTCGAGGGTTTAATGGGTGAATCGGTAAGCTGCCTAGATACATATACAGCAGGCAACGTCCTATAACCAATGATTACTATAATTAGAAAAATAGCTCTCTTTTTAAAAGAGAGCTATTTTTTATTTTTTAATATAAAATGTTATATCTTTATATTTTTGATGATAATCATCACCTCACCAACTAATACCATTGCAAAATACTACTTCGACCACATAGAAGAGCATCGTGCAGGATCACTAGTTATATGGGTTTGCCAGCAAATAAAAATTTGGCAAAATGAAATAGAGGCGTATATTGATACTCAACACAATGGTAATACCTCTCTTTTTTCAGCAGGGGAATCAGTTAGAAGCTCAGCATACATAACCTCTGTAGTAGGAACAACACCCGCAATATCAACAACTGATTCAGAAAACAATTGTCCAACTATTGAAATTCAATTAAATAGCAATCACATATTAAATAATAGATATATACACAGACTAAATAATATAAAATTTAAAAGTAAGGCTACCTGCGTCAACAATACCATAACTAAATGGACAATATATACAAATACTGACAGCATGACCCTAAATACTACCATACACAATTTTGATTCCTGCCCAGGAAATATAGTACAAGACCAAAATTTAAGCTTATAAAACACTAACCAATATAGCTATAGTGCATCTCGAAATAAAGACCATGCCTCAAAAAAAATAATAGTAATAAACGCCATCACAACATATAATAATACTCTTAACGATTGATTTAAAAATGCAGCGGTTATTTTAAGCTTTAGGTCTTGATTGTTGATCAGCTTTTTCAAAGAAACAATTAGCTGCTCTCGCGAGGGAATAGCAAATATCATCTGCTCGGACTGAATTAATAATTTACTTTTATATACTGCATCCGCCAAAGACAGGCCAGATACAAGATAGTCATTAATAACAGCGCATCTTTTTCGCATTAAAGAATTACTCAGCATAAGGCCTGCTTTATGGATTGCTTTTTGCGAGCTATCGCCCCAACGCAAGTATAAGTATAAGTAGTTAAAAAAGACATTAACCTGAAAACCGCGAATCAAAATTGAAACCGGGTATAAAAACAATGAAATACTATCAAAAACAAACTTAAGCCAGCTAATCTTGTATGCCAGATAGCTTAATACCCAAATAGCAAAAATAGCTACTACTATAAGATACCAATTAAAATAAATAAAACTAATAATTTTAAATACACTTACAGAAAACTCAGGAGCAGTTATATTTCTATTGTAGCCTATATCTCTTATATATTGACTAAACCAGTCATAGCCAAAATAAACATATAATGAAAACATAGTACACAAAGAAAAAAACTGCGGCATGCGCTCAAGGACTATTTTCCTAATAACATCACGCTTAGTTGAGTGATAATTATAGGTCTGCTCAAACAAGACCGAGATATTACCAGATATACCCATGCCATCGACACTATCTGGGATCATATTTCTTAATACAAACCGATGCCGGCTAAGAGCCTCCCAGAGAGATAGCCCATGCAGCAGGTCATATTTTATTTTCTGGGCAAGCAGTCTAATGCGATACACATGACTAGAGGTGCTCATGGATTCCATAACTTCACTAAAAGACATGCCAGATTTTAGCATGCTAGACACCTCTAGCAAGAAGAATAAAGCTAGCGATTTAGAAAGCGGCAAATAAATAAAATATCTTCTAAAGTTTAATAAATTCTTATATGTTTTTTTAATACTAATTGGCATATATCTTTTCTGCTGTAAAAATAATATTACATCACGTTGCGACCCAGCTCTACATTCACCATATACAACTCTGCCACTTAAAGTTTTGGCTTTATACTTATACATGGCCATAAGCTAAACCTTAAATATTTCCTTAAAAGAGATCTCTCCTTTAGATGCACATTCCAATGCAATATCAGGCAACCGACCACCAACTAAATAATTACTTGCCAGATCATTAAATAAACTATAATCTTCTTTTGAAATTGCATCTTTCATCGAAGAATCTAACACTAATATTTCAAATACCGCAAACCTACCTTTAAACCCAGTATCATTACAAGCAGAGCAACCAGAACATTCTTTAAAGCTAAACTTAGAGTGATCCTCGCCATCATCAATAAAGCTATTGAGCTCTACAATGTCATCATGTGACAAATCATAATCTTCAGCGCAGTAAGGGCAAATCCTGCGAAGTAGGCGCTGTGAAATAACTATATCTAATGCATTAGCAATCTGAAATCCTGGAACCTTTAAGTTATGCAGCCTAGTAATAGTTGATGGCGTATTGTTAGTGTGCAACGTAGACAATACATTATGACCTGTAATAGCAGCCCTAGTGGCAACCATAGCTGATTCCTCATCTCTAATTTCACCAAGCAAAATCATATCAGGATCCTGTCTTAAGGTATGTTTCAACACGCTAGAGAAATCAGAACCGGCCTCAGGATTGGCTTGAATTTGATTAACCCCAGGAATCACCATCTCAATAGGGTCTTCAATTGTCATAATCTTAATATCTGAGGTATTAGCATAATCAATACAAGTATATAATGTGGTTGTTTTACCGCTACCTGTTGGCCCGGTAATTAATAACATCCCCTCCTTCCTATGCAAGAATCTTTTAATGACGGTAACAGCTCTTGGGTTTGCCAATATGTCATCTAATCTGCCAAAATCAGCACTATACTTTAACAGTCTTATCACTGCAGACTGGCCATTTTCTATAGGCATAATAGACAAACGTATATGAACAATTTTATCATTTATATCGTACTGAAACCCACCGTCTTGAGGCAACATAGATTCGGCAACATCTAAGTTTGCTAGCATTTTTAATACTTGAAAAATCTGCACACTTAATAATTTATTTTCGATAATCTGCTCATCTAAAACACCATCAAACCGTAATCTCACCCTAATCTTATCTTTGTCTGATTCAAAATGAATATCCGATGCATTTAAACTAGCTGCATCTTGCAAAAACACCTCCAGCAACTCTTTGCCATTAACAAGATTACTATCACCAGAGGCAAGCCCGTGAGAAATTCTATAACCATCTTTATCTATTGCATGAGATCTTCGATACAGTATATTTATTTGATGCCACAATTGATATTTGTCAACCAATCTAGGCAACACAAACTCTTGCATATGACTACTAACCGCATCAATAGCCTCCTGATCTAATGGGTTTTCCATGCCAAGATAATAGCTGCCATTTTCATATTTTAATAAAATAACCTTATACAACCGTACAAGCTTAGCTGGCAGCCTATCCACCAAAGAGAAATCCACTGCAAACTTACGCAAATCTACAAAGCTCATTCTTTCGTGAACGCGCTTTAAGCTATTTAAGTATGATGTATTTAATATTTTATTAGATATAAGGAAATCATCTATATCTGTTATTTTTTTAAAATCAATACCAGCAACTAAGGTGTCATCTATAGAGTTAGTCTGTATTAAAAAATCTATAAATTCCATACTATTTTGCACCTTAATATTCACATCAACCTGCTTTTATTTTTTTAAATTATATAGGATCCAGCGATGACTCATGCCTTAATTGAGACCTAATATACGCCATAGTAACAAGCGGCAAATGCTTTAACTGATAAGCCTTCTTAAAAGCAACTCCAGCATCATGCGACTTACCTTCTGCCTGAAAAGATAGCGCCATACCAAGCCACCATTTTGATTCATCCGGATTATATTCAACTAACAACCTATATAAAGATAGCGACATTTCGCTCTGACCTTGTTGTAAATATAGTTGCGCCATCAATCCATAGTAGTCAGGATAACTCTCAAGATTAGGATTAAAGTTTTGTAACAAATCTAAAGATAAATCATATGATTTCTGATTATATAGGTAATACGCTTTTGCATATTGCAAATCAATTGAGTTTGGGTACTTCAATAATGATACATCGATTATATCTTTAGATTTTGCCGTTTGCCCATCGTCAGTTAATAATACCGCTAACAATCTAATTGCTTTAACATTATCAGAATTAACCACATTAGAGCTACTTAATAATGCAATAGCTTCTAGTGATTTATCTTGATCTGCCAACTCCTGCGCCTGTACAAACACATCTTTATTTATAGCTACAACTTTATTTATAGCTACAACTTTATTTGACGGTATATTTGATTCAATCACATTTTTTTCAGCACCAGAGGCATATATCTTAGATAAATTCATAGTTAATACAAACAATAAAACCCCAACACCTACAACTAAAATACCAGCATATAATTTAATATTAAAAAATCTATTGGTCTTACCGTTCATGGATCCAGCATTATTATTTACAATAAAACTTTTATCGTCTTTGGCTTTAATTTTATTTTTATCCAGGTCTTGCAACACATCATTAATTAAACTCATCTCAAACTACCTTATTGTATGGTGAATCATCAAATAACCAACACTGCTCCCTGCAGCACAAAATACAAACAATACTCCTACACATCTATGCCAATAACCTTTAATTAACGAAACAGCTCTTAATACACCATTTGTTTTTTGGTAACTAGATTGATCGATGGATGATATAGCGCCTCGCGTATCATTAAATGATCGTATAGCATCCTTAATATCAACCTTAACAGAACCACTACCATATGCCGACATTAAAGCCTTATGACAAAGCATATTAAGCACTCTTGGTATTCCATGGCTTTTTTTATAAAGATAAGAGGTTGCATCCTTGCTAAACAAAACCCCAGTAGAATGACCGGCAGCAATTAGTCTCGTTGCTATATACAAATCAACATCATCTGTCGTCATTGGCAAAATATATTGTGAAAACATTATACGCTGCTGTAACTGTCTCAGCTTTGCTTGCTGTAATTTAGAGTCTAACTCTGGTTGTCCAAATAAAATTATTTGCAATAACTTAGAAGACTCGGTTTCAAGATTAGTCAACAGCCTAATTGCCTCTAAAGATTCGACACTTAAGGCTTGAGCCTCATCTATAACCAGCACTACTTGCTTGCCTTCTTTACTGTAAGACAATAGCTTTTCATTTATTTTATTTAATACAATAAAAGAATCGTCTTCAGGAGATAGCAAAACACCAAGCTCTATTGCTAATGCTTTTTTTAATGACTCAGGTGATAAATCAGGGTTTGGTATATAACAACTAATATACTTTTCATCCAATCTATTTAACAGTCTTCTACAAAGAAGAGTCTTACCAACACCTACCTCCGCAACAATCTTTAAAAACCCATCGCCACTATCTAAACTATACATAATAGTTTTCATAGCATCATCATGCTGCGGCAAATTACAATAAAACTTGGTATTTGGCGTTAACGTAAATGGCAGCTGATCTAATTTAAAGTGTTCTAAATACATAAACAATCTTCCCGGTAAGCACTAATTTAATTAGTCACATTAGCAAATGTTTTTTCATTAAAACTATCATCAGCAAGGTGCTGTACTTCTTGAGTCCAAGTTTTATTATCCACAACCACAGGCTTAAGTAGCATAACAAGTTCTGTTTTAACCACCCCATCTGTTTTTGAGGTTAAAGTATCATTTACGTGTTTCAATACTGGCTTATCATTTAATGGCGGCACACCACTGCGCCTAACATCGGTCATGGTTTCCATTAGACCACCTATAATAACAACCTGACCATTTTTCGCTCTAACTATAGAATCTGACTCACGCACTGAGGTTTCAGCTGTTGGTATCACAGTATCATCACCAGCAACGGTGACTGTTGTTTCTTTAGTGGATGTCAGTGATATTGACGGATGAATATGCAACACAACATTATTATCTTTATCTATCTGAGGCAAAATATCTAATGCTAATCCAGAAAAGAAAGGATGCAACCCAATATTAGACTGCACCGCAGTACTATCATCAATAAGATCAGTTGAACTTAAGCTTGTGACATAATAGGCATCATCACCTATTTTAATCATAGCCTTTTGATTATTCATAGTTGAAACTCTAGGGTTTGATAAAACAGACACCTTGCCTTCTTTTGACAGCATATCAATCGCTATAGAAAACTTACCAGAACTCTCGTTCATTTTAAAAATATTACTATAGCCTGTAGATATTAACGGGCTATTGATAGTTGTACTATCATCTGACGATGATTCAGACGTGAATCCTGCCGCCTCCCAATCTATACCAGTATCAAACTCTTTACTAAGCTGAACCTCTAAAATAGTTGCCTCAAGCAATACCTGACGTGATTCCACTGATTGCGTAACAGCTAAAAAATGCTCGATATTACGCAAAGACTTCTGATCAGCACGAACAACCACGAGCCCGGTCTTTTTATTTATTGTAAAGCTTGGAGTTCCCTCAGCTTTTGAGGTGCCGCCAATTAACATTTCAATTGTCTTTTCAATACCAGCCCAGAAAGTGTCACTTGATGTTGTTGACACACTAATATCAGAAACATCAGAAGATGAGCCAGTATCACCAGTAGAAGATATACCATAATCACTACTCTTTATATTAAGACTGGATGATCCCTCCCTCTCAATATCAATGTGATTAACCATAAATACTTTTGTTTCTAATTTAGGCATAAATACTTCTATTGAATCACCATCAATTGAAAATTCAAACCCATAGTTATTACGCAAGGATAACAATACTTTTTCTATAGTAGTATTAGGCATTTGTAGGCTTACCTTACCGGAAACATCACTTGCAACTGTAACACTGTATGGTGTTCCTTTTACCAGGTGCAATAGAAACGGCTTGATCTCAATATCTGATACGACAACATCCATACTACCGGAACCGGAAGCTGACTTTAGATGTGTTGTGCTTGGCAACAACGATTTTGCAACAACAGATGGAACATATGGTTTTTCTGTGTTTTCTATACGTTTATTTGTGCGCGAAGCTGCTACTAGATGCTGATTTATAGCGCTAAGATTTTCATTATGATGGGGCGCTACATCACTATTACATGACACTAGTAATACAGTGAATCCCAATAAAGACACTTTAAATATACGCACAACAAAATTTATACTATTCACTGACACCATCCCTATTGCCCCTGATCCTGCATTATGTCTGCCATCCAGACTATTGTCCACTCCATCACGTTTTTCTTAACTGTGATAGAGTATTCTCTTATATCAACTATAGTTACGCCACTAACCATATCTCCAACACTAACGGTTTCATTATTAACTACTGCCGTCTTACTATAAGGAGACACTAGTATCATACTTATATCCAACTTTGGCTTTTCCAATGCTTTTGCTTCTTTTTCTGATTTTTCTTTTGCTGCTTTTGATTCTTTTTCTGCTTTTAATTTTGCTGCGTCTTGTTTTGCTTTCTCTGCTGCTTTAGCTGCGTCTTGTTTTGCTTTTTCTGCTGCTTTTAGCTCTTTTTGCTTATTTTCCCAGTAAATATACGGCATCGTTGGATCATGGAACTCATACGAATAAGACAAAGGAATAAATAAAAAACATAACATTGCGATTACACTTAATCTTAAAAATATAGTCATGCGCCCCCCCTAAAACCAATCTTTATTAAGATTAATTACAGCCATATTAAGCGACATAATTGCATTTGGATAATTTATTACTTGATAGGTAACACTCTTCCAAAATATTCTAGGTTCTTTTGTTTCTATACTATGCAGATATGCAAGACATGATTTATAATCACCCTCAACAACTAACTCAAAACCATGCTCATAAAACTTACCATATTCTTTTGTTCCATTTAACTTAAACCGCTTTATCAACAAACCCTCGTTTTGAGCAAGAATCAATTTTAATGTAGCCTCAACATCAGCCGAAGATAACATATTAGATGCATACATATCTAGATCGGTAAATTCTGGAGAATCTAACATGCTAATAGTTTTAGATATCTCATCTATTTTTAGATCAGAACTATTAATATAACCATACAATGGTTTAACTATAAAAATATAACAAGCAAACCCAACTATGATACAAAAACAACAAAGTGCAATAACTCTTACATGATAGGATAATTTATCATAATACTGACTAATCATTGCAACAGACCTTTTTCAGTTAACTTGTTTTGTAAAATAAAAACAAATGGGGCATCTTTATCTTTTTTAAGACCACTCATCAACCTAGAATAAGTTGAGTCCATTAATTTATTATATTGCTTTGCATTCTCATTGCTGCCTAATAGCTTTCTTGTCTGCTCTTCAGATAAGCGTACTGTAGCCACTATACCTCTACTAGTCACTCTTCTGTGCATAACCCCATCTATCTCAAGATACTCAACATTTTCCTTATTAATATCAGCATCACCTTTGACACTTAATTTTTTGGATCGATTTACATCATCAACAAAAAACAGAGCAAAGCCCAAATGAGATACTGCAGAATTAGTTCCTATATTATGAACAAATTCCTGGATAGACTCTGCATTATTTGCAGCCCCAGTAAAACGCAAAATGTTAGACTCATAGTCATAATAAATATTAGTTAGCCATACCTTTTCTATACTATAGGATGAGAGGTCATATAATAAATTATAAAACCCAACATTTCTTAATTTAAAACTTAGCGGCAGTCTACCTAAAAATTTTCCACGTTCTTTTTCTATCGCATGACTTGCTTGATTAATAGCGATCATATCTTTTTGGTATTTATCTTGAAGAGAGGCTAGCTCTTGTTTTTTCATATATCCGGCAGTTAATAACAAGCCTACAATTATAGCGCAGCATAACAAGAAAATAATAACGATTAATCTTGCTGCAGTGAATGGGACTTTAGGGCAAAAACTACGGCGCTCTTTAAGGTGTCTTAATAAATTAATTTTCTGCTTTGGAATATCACTCATCAAGCAAACCCCCAAGCACGGAAAGGTCACCAGATTCTATATCGAATTGATCGCAACAACTTGCAAGGTCAATACTATCTGCAACATTTAAATACTTAATCTCATTTGGCATCTGCTCTGATAATACACTTTTCACATGAGCTGAATCATCACCACTATATGCTAACCATATAATAGCCACATCTAAGTTATCGATATCATATGCTTGCTGACAACGAAATAGCGCCTGACTGATTGCAACCATAAAGCTTTCCACAACTTCAACAGTAGAGCCTGTTGTTAAGTATGGCAATATACCAGCCCCAACTAAAAATCCATCTTTAATCAATAATAGCTGCAGTTTTTTATTTACTCTGCGAATCACTACATTTAGCTCAGCCGTATCTTTTTTGAGATAACCAAATAGCTCCAAGTATGCCATTTCAGACACGGTAATGTTAGTTAGATTAAGGTCACATGATTTGACCACCTTTGTAACCGATGATATTAAGTTTTTATTAGCCACAACTACTAACATTTTATTTGCTAGGCTGTCGTTCGTAGGAGATGGGATATCAGTATAGTCAACAACCATTTGCTCTAAAGGGATGGACACTTTATCAGCCAACACCAACTTTACTGCACCAAACATCTCATCTACAGCTACCTTTGGCTTATCGATGGTAAATAATTGATAGTTACCTGTTTGTAATATCCAGCTTACAGCCAGGCCCTCTTCTACCTTTTCTACCTTTTCTTTTTCAAGAATATCCTGCAGGTAGCCTTGCAGCTCAGCTACAGTGTTATATGAGCGCCCACCAAGATAACTAACATCGCCATAACTATTACCACTAATAGCTACCGATATATTATCCACGTCCATTTGTATACTGATCTTTTTATTTTGATCAACATCCGTATTAACCGGCATTTTTTTGCCTCAAAACTCCCTATCCCAAAAACAATACTATGTTGTAATCATGCTAATGGCAAGGTAACTCCACACTGCCCTTGATACTTACCATCACGATCAGCATAAGATGTAGCGCATACTTCATCCGACTCTAGAAATAACATCTGTGCGACACCTTCAAATGCATAAATTTTAGCTGGCAAAGTAGTTGTATTAGAAAACTCTAAGGTAACATGCCCCTCCCACTCTGGCTCAAGCGGCGTAACATTAACAATAATTCCGCAGCGAGCATAGGTAGACTTACCAAGACAAATAGTTAAAACATTACGCGGTATTTTAAAGTATTCGACAGTTCGAGCTAACGCAAATGAATTTGGCGGTATAATACACTCATTAGACTTAACATCAATAAAGCTATCGGCACTAAAGCTCTTTGGATCAACAACTGCAGAATTAATATTAGTAAACACCTTAAACTCATCTGCGCACCTAACATCATAGCCATAGCTAGATGTGCCATATGATATTATTTTTTCACCCTGCTTGGATCGTACTTGGCTTGGCTCAAATGGAGAGATCATCTCTGCATTTGCTGCCATTTTCCTAATCCAATTATCTGACTTAATTGACACGACAACTCTCCTTATCATTGTTGTGCCAACACTATATTAACCCTAGATTAGGTAGTCAAGCCGCAAAACAGCAGCGTTTCCAGCTGTTATCAAGCAGATAAGTCACGAAAACACGCATGTACAGCTATAAGCTATAATTAGAGAGAATAATGTGCAAAATAAGGCCGCGCTATGAAAGTAATCATTTTAAGAGCATGGATGATCTTATTTATTGGTTGCCTTGCAACTATTTTCATGGATGCATTTTCTATCTTACTATTCTACGTTTCAGGGGTTGAGGTAGAATGGTCAGACCTTGGCGCACTGTTCGCATCATTAATTCAAGGCCACCTAACTCTGTCAAGTCACTTGGATGCATCCTCGGTTCCACTTGCTAATTTGTATGGCTGGATAATTCATTATGCAACTGGCATAGCATATGCTGGATTATACTTTGAGATATTTCATAAATTTTTAAAAAAACCAATCTTTTGCATTCATGTCTTTTATTTCCCAATGCTGCTCTCTATTATTCCATTTTGCGTAATAGCTCCACTGGAGGGATTTAATCCATTTTATATTGGATCTTCCAATATAATGTTTCATATATCATATACACTCATTGCTCATTTGTTTTATACCTTTGGGCTTATCCTAGCAACCTTCATTGTTGACTACTGGAACAAGACAAGATCACTTAAACTATAAGTTAGGGCTTACTCTACTTGATAGTATATAGCCAAAGCAGCTTAAACCCAGCTAAATATCAAGCAACAGTGATTAACTGACACCTTGGAAGTGACCATCATAGTTTCTAGGCTGAGCTAACACCTGAAATGCAAACTGAGATGCAATATTATGATACATCGCTGCTAGCTTTGCATTATCTCCACATACTATAGGCACTCCATTATCTGCTGATCGCCTTATATCAACTGATAATGGTAGGTTGCCAAGAACTTTACAGCTATACTTATCTGCTAACCTCTGCGCACCATCTTCTCCAAAAATATGCTCCTCATGCCCACAAGAGGAACATGTATGCATACTCATATTTTCTATCACTCCTAAAATAGGTATCTTTACCTTTTCAAACATACCAATAGCCTTATTGGCATCTTGCAATGCTACATCTTGCGGTGTTGTTACTATTACCGCCCCAGTTAAACGAACAATGCTAGATAACGTAAGCTGCACATCACCCGTGCCAGGTGGCAAGTCAACTATTAAATAGTCTAACTCAGGCCAATTAGTTTGCTTTAACAGCTGGCCAATAGCCTTACCAACCATAGGACCGCGCCATACCATCGGCGTGTCTTCATCAATCAAATACCCCATAGACATGCTATACACCCCATGGGCCAGATATGGATTTAACCCGTCCTCACCATTGACAGAATAAGATCCAGCCCCAAGCATTAGCGGCTGATTTGGACCATAAATATCAGCATCCAGAAGGCCAACTGACGCCCCCATCGCTGCTAAAGAACAAGCTAAATTAACCGAGGTTGTTGACTTACCAACCCCGCCCTTGCCTGATGCCACAACAACCACATTGCGCACATTAGCAAGCGATGGCTTAGCCGATGCTTGGCCGCGAGGCATAACTTTAACTATAAAATCAACCTCAAGTACAAAACCACTATCAAGTTGATTCCAATATGACGATACATCTAATGTTATTTGATCTCTCAAGCTATCTGTCAACGGAAGCGCGAGCTCTATGGTTAACTTGTAAGAACCCTCCTCTTTATTACAACTGACCAACTTTGCAATATCTGAAAAGTTATAGTGAATTCCATCAACCTTATGATTTTTAAGCAATTCTTTAAGTCTACCTATAAACTCAACACTCATATAACAAACCCGCCAAAGCAATAAAAGGACGTGAAGTATAACAACTACAACTCAGAAAGATAGAAAGAACAAGAACTACCAAACAAGCCGCCGAAAAGGTATAGTGGCACCCACCTTAAATGGAGCCACAGACAATGCCTAAAGACACAACAAACCGCCAAATCATGATAACCATAGCACTACCATATGCTAATGGCCCCATACACCTAGGGCACCTGATAGAAGCAACTCAAGCTGATATCTGGAATAGATTTCAAAAGATGCGCGGCAATAACTGCATCTACATATGCGGTAGTGATGCACATGGCAGTGCAATTATGCTCTCTGCAGAAAAACAAAAAATCACCCCGACTGAGGTTATCGATAAAATATATACCGAACATCAACAAACATATGCTAATTTTCTTATAGACTTTGACAACTTCTATACATCTCACTCAAAAGAGAACCAATTACTATGTAACAGCATCTATCAAACACTAGTAGAAAATGGCGACATAACAAAACGTACTATCAGCCAAGCATACGATATAGACAAAGGAATGTTCTTATCCGATAGGTTTATTAAAGGAACATGCCCCAAATGCAACACACCAGATCAATATGGAGATAACTGTGAGGCATGCGGAACAACATACACACCAAGTGAACTCAAAAACCCAAAATCCACATTAACTGGTACAACGCCAACAATGAAAGATTCAGAACACCTGTTTTTTGAGCTAGAGAACTATAGAGAAATGCTAAATAGCTGGGTAAATGAACAACATCTACAACCACAAATAGCTAACAAGCTACGTGAGTGGTTCAATGAGCCATTGCGGTCATGGGATATATCAAGAGACGCCCCATATTTTGGCTTCAAAATCCCAGGCTATCAAGATAAATATTTTTATGTATGGATGGACGCACCAATTGGATATATAGCTAGCTTAGAAAACCTGGCCAAATCCAACAAGAGCATCAACACTACAGACTACCTATGTCCAGATACCAAAACTGAGCTATATCATTTCATTGGTAAAGATATCGCATACTTTCATGCTTTATTTTGGCCAGCAATCCTCTGCGGCGCAGGTTATAGACTACCAACTGCTGTCTTCGCTCATGGCTTTCTAACCGTCAATGGCCAGAAAATGTCTAAGTCTCGTGGCACATTCATAACCGGAGATGACTATCTACAAGAGCTAGACCCGCAGTATATGCGCTATTACACTGCAGCTAAATTATCTAGCCAAGTTGAAGATATAGACTTTAGCGGCGAAGACTTTATGCTACGCATCAACTCCGACCTAGTTGGCAAATATATCAATCTAGCTAGCCGTAATGCTGGCTTTATAAGAAAATTATTTGATAACACCCTGTCTTCCTCACTACACAATGAAGAGCTAAATAATGAATTTATTAATGCTGGCGACCATATTGCCCGTCTCTATGAAAATAGAGAATACAGTAAGTGCATGCGTGAAATTATGAGTCTTGCTGATCGCGCCAACCAATACATAGATCAACATAAACCATGGTCACTAGCAAAAGATCCAGCAAAATCAGGTGATGTCCACGCAATATGCAGCCAGGGAATCAACCTATTTATGATCTTAACTGTATATTTAAAACCAGTACTGCCTAAAATAGCTGAAGCTGTTGAAGAGTTCTTAAATTGCCCACCACTACAGTGGGACTCTATACATAAGGCACAGCTGAATCATAAGATTAACAAGTTCAAGCCACTAATACAGCGGATTACAGATCAAAACATAGCAACCTTAATGGGCGATCAAGTATGTTAACTCTTGCAGAAAAAATAGATGCACTACTACCTCAAACACAGTGTCGTGATTGCGATTACGATGACTGCATGTCATACGCTAAAGCTATTGCCAAAGACAATGAGCTGCCAAATAAATGCTTACCTGGCGGCGAACAAACCATGATTAATATTGCCAATCTGTTAAATATAAGCCCAACAGAATATCTTGCTGCCATACAAGAAAACACAAAAAAAATAAGCTTACCAGTAATAATAGAGGCAGAATGTATTGGTTGTACTAAATGCATTCAGGCTTGCCCGGTCGATGCCATTATTGGCGCATCAAAAAAAATGCACACCATAATAACTGATGCCTGCAATGGTTGTGAGCTCTGCCTACCTCCTTGCCCAGTAGATTGCATAGAGCTTGATTACACCACCAGAGAGCGTGACGACATCTATAATATGGCAATTCAATCAAGACAAAGATATAACCACCGCCAACAAAGACTAGCAACTCAACAGCAACAAGAAGATAGCTCATATCAACAAGCAAGACTAAAGCAACAATCAAACACAGAGACCATCAATGCGAGAAAGGCTGCGATTGCAGCAGCAATGCAACGAGCACAACAAAAAACAAAACCTAAAACAAAACCATGAATAAAACTAAACGACACGCAATATTTACCATATTGCAACAAAATAATCCGAACCCAACTACAGAGCTGGTCTACAATAGTGTCTTTGAATTATTAATTTCGGTAATCCTTTCAGCTCAAGCAACAGATATAAGTGTTAATAAAGCAACTAAGCCACTATTTGCCATAGCCAATACCCCAAAAGATATATTAAAACTTGGTATTACTAAATTAAAATATCACATAAAAACGATAGGCCTATACAACACTAAAGCCGCAAACATCATTAAAACATGTGAACTACTAGCAGCTAAACACAACTCCGTCGTGCCGCAGACAAGAGCAGAACTAGAATCACTGCCAGGGGTTGGCCGAAAGACAGCTAACGTTATACTAAACACTGCCTTTGGTGAACCAACCATAGCAGTTGATACCCATATTTTTCGTCTAGCAAATCGTATAGGTATAGCTCCTGGCAAAACTCCGCTAGCAGTTGAGCTAAAGCTACTTAAAGTTATACCAAAAGAATTCCTGCAGGATGCGCATCACTGGTTAATACTACATGGAAGATATACGTGCACAGCCAAACAACCAAAATGCAAAACCTGCTGTATTTCAGAATTATGTGAATACAATAAAAAAACATAAGGCAAACTACACCACAACAACAAGGACGAACCTGCCATGGTTAAACTAACAAAAATATACACTAAAATAGGGGATCAAGGCCAAACCCAGCTAACCGGCGGCAACACAATAGCAAAAACATCATCTTGCATTCAACTAATCGGTAGCATCGATGAACTCAACTCCCACCTTGGTGTAGCGTGCAGCTTGCTACCCAATGATAGTACCCTTAAACCATTAAACTCTTTGCTTTTGTGTCGACAACAAGAGCTATTTAATTTAGGGGCTGACATTAGCATACCTAACAATATCAAACACAAAGATATGCCTCATATTACGACAGCAAACATTAGTGCGCTAGAAGCCGATATGGACAAGTGGCTTACAGCACTGCCTAACCTTGCCTCATTTATCTTACCGGGAGGACACCCATGTGCCGCAGCCTTACATGTTACTAGAGGCGTATGCCGGCGAGCTGAACGAGACTACTGGCTCTACCAAGACCACACCACAGATAACACCGATATCAACGGATGCTACTTAAACCGATTAAGTGATTGGCTGTTTGTGCTTGCGAGAAGAGTCAATCAACTACTGAGTATCACCGACACTTTATGGCAACCATAACCTATTGACATCCTATCCCACCTAAAGGAAAAGGTATGTTTTGTATAATTATATTTGTTAACGTTAGCTTATATTAAACAGGTGTTTGTTAATATTAATGTGTCGCTCCCTGGATTGCTTCGTCGTTATACTCCTCGCAAAGACAGTGGTGGAATGTATTGCTCCCTGGATTGCTTCGTCGTTATACTCCTCGCAAAGACAGTGGTGGAATGTATTGCTCCCTGGATTGCTTCGTCGTTACACTCCTCGCAAAGACAGCAGTAGAAGGCACCGCCAAACGTAGTCATTGCACAGACTAAGAGGTAGCGGCTTCATCCCATCACTAACCCTTATGTAAAATACACGACAAGATTATAAATGACAGCAATAATCATCACACAGATCAAAAAGGTAAAAAAGGTAAAAAGACGCAGGTACCATGACTCACCCAGCTTGGTACAAAACATATACAGCTTACATTGCAACCAATATATTATCTTTTGCACACCACCCTCCTATCGATATAACTCTAAAATAGCCCATCAAAGGGAACAGCTCAAAAGAATGAGACATACTAATATATGTTCCCACGTTTGATCCATTGCTATTTAATAATGA